>Ga0209591_10000046_pt1 | contig 141030 bp, 126 predicted proteins | sample MAT01_FD_187207 | JGI IMG/M metagenome (GOLD analysis project Ga0209591, IMG submission 187207) | Freshwater microbial communities from Lake Fryxell liftoff mats and glacier meltwater in Antarctica - MAT-01 (SPAdes) (version 2) | ecosystem: Environmental > Aquatic > Freshwater > Ice > Liftoff...
AAGGCGCGGCATCTTTTCTGCAAATGGCTCGCCATCATCTTCTACTTCTTCGGCGCCAACGTAGCGGCCGGGTGTGAGGACGTAGCCGTGCGATGCGATGTCTGCTGTTGTTGCGGATTTACAGAAGCCGGCCACGTCTTCGTAGGCTACCGCATTCATGGAAGCAACCTTGTCTCCGCGCCATGCATGATAGGTGCCAACAATCTTCTGAAGATCTGCATCGGTGAGTTCACGATGAACGCGATCGATGAGCGTGCCCATTTTGCGCGCATCAATGAAGAGTGTTTCACCTTGCCGCCTTCTTCGCTTACTTTCCAACTTGTTCTTTGTTAAGAACCAAAGGCAGACAGGGATTTGAGTACTGTAGAAGAGCTGACCCGGCAACGCTACCATGCAGTCTACAAGATCTGCTTCTATCAACGCTTTGCGAATGTCTCCCTCGCCGGATTGGTTGGAGGACATGCTGCCGTTGGCAAGCACAAAACCCGCGTAGCCGTTGGGTGCGAGGTGATGAATGAAGTGCTGCACCCAGGCGAAGTTGGCGTTGCCCTTGGGCGGGACGCCGTATTGCCAGCGCACATCGTTGTTGTTGCGGAACCAATCAGAGTCGTTGAAGGGAGGGTTGGCGAGGACGAAGTCGGCACGGAGGTCGGGATGGAGATCGTACCGAAACGTGTCTGCATTCTCCGCACCAAAGTCTGCTTCGATACCACGCAACGCAAGGTTCATGATGGCGAGTCGGCGTGTTGTAGGATTGCTCTCTTGACCGTAGATGCTTATGTCTCCGAGCTTTCCACCGTGCGACTCCACGAACTTTTCTGATTGCACAAACATGCCACCCGAACCACATGCGGGATCGTAGATGCGGCCCTTGTATGGTGCGAGCATCTCTACCAACAAGCGCACTACGCAGGATGGTGTATAGAACTGGCCACCGTTCTTGCCTTCTGCACTTGCAAACTGCGTAAGGAAGTATTCAAAGACGCGACCAAGAAGATCCTTCGCCTTACTTGCTTCGTCCACGAGTTGGATGGATCCGACAAGGTCGATGAGTTCGCCAAGGCGATGCTTGTCGAGATCTGCGCGCCCGTAGTTCTTGTTCAACGCACCTTTCAACCGCGGATTGTCGCGCTCAAGCGCATCCATGGCATCGTCTACATCCTTACCAATACTCGGCTGCTTTGCACGCGCCTGCAACTGCGGCCACCGTGCATCCTTGGGTATCCAAAACACATTGGCTGCGAGGTATTCATCTTTGTCTTCGGGATTGGCTCCTTCGTATTCCCCTGCCGCCTTTACTAGCCTTGCATGATGCTCATCGAACGAATCAGAGATGTACTTCAGGAAGATGAGGCCAAGCACAACATGCTTGTACTCTGCAGCATCCATGTTATTACGAAGCTTGTCTGCAGCAAGCCACAGTTTGGCTTCGAAGCCAACGTTGGAAGTAGAGGAGGATGCTTGCGTACGCGATTTTGCCATTGGGAAATTTAGGGAATTGTCGAGCGGGAGTTGAGGATGGCTTTCCCACGCCTCGCTGCGCGAGCTGCCCCTCTTCCACGGCTCACCCCGCTCGCTGCGCGAGCTGCCCCTCTCATCCTGAGAGGGGCACGTAGATGCAAACGATTACCCCCCCTCTCAGGATGAGAGGGGGGAAGGGGGGTGAGCCAAGGAGAGAAGCTGCGCGAGCTGCCCCTCTCATCCTGAGAGGGGCACGTAGATGCAAACGATTACCCCCCCCTCTCAGGATGAGAGGGGGGAAGGGGGGTGAGCCAAGGAGAGAAGCTGCGCGAGCTGCCTCTCTCATCCTGAGAGGGACACGTAGATGCAAACAATTACCCCCTTCCCCCCTCCCAGGATGAGAGGGGACAAGGGGGGTGAGCCAAGGAGAGAAGCTGCGCGAGCTGCCCCTCTCATCCTGAGAGGGGCACGTAGATGCAAACAATTACCTTCCCTCTCGGGATGAGAGGGCGGAAGGGGGGTGAGCCAAGGAGAGAAGCTGCGCGAGCTGCCCCTCTCATCCTGAGAGGGGCACGTAGATGCAAACAATTACCCCCCCTCTCAGGATGAGAGAGAGGGTACGGGGGGTGAGCCAAGGAAACAATACAGGGGGTAAGCCAAGGGTAGGAGAAACGCAACGAGTGTATGAAGTTTCTGTCAACTCTGTTTCTCCATAGCCCCTTACAACCAGCTGACGAACAGGGCGCGGGATGGGTGGCTTAATATGCGGATGCCCCGAAGCGGGAGAGGAGTTCAGTGCAATTGGGAAGGTGTGGCATATACGTGGTTGATTCCGATACATGATTTGTGTATTCTGTTGCATGAATATTCTCCTTACCGGTGTTACCGGATACATTGCACAACGCGTGATACCCGTGCTGTTGGAAAACGGACATACCGTTGTTTGCTGTGTTCGCGATGCTAGCAGGTTCAATAGAAGAACCTATTCGAGCACAAACATTTCTGTGATTGAAGCAGACTTTTTGAACAAAGAAAGTCTGCAAATTATTCCTGCAGATATTGATGTTGCGTACTACTTGATACACTCAATGTCTACGCAGGGCGGCGACTTTGAACGCATGGAAGAGATATGCGCAACAAACTTTAAGGAGCGCATAGAACAGACCAATGCCACACAGGTTATCTACCTCAGTGGCATAAGCAATGCCAACGAGCTGTCGAAACATCTATCGTCTCGGAAGAATGTAGAGACCATTCTGTCCGACTCTACATTTGCGCTCACCACGTTGAAGGCCGGAATCATCGTTGGTTCTGGCAGCGCTTCTTTTGAGATCATTCGCGATTTGGTAGAAAAGCTACCGTTCATGATCACGCCACGTTGGCTCAATACGCGATGTCAGCCCATCGCGATTCGCAATGTGATAGAGTTTCTGGTTGGTGTACTTGGTAGAACGGAAACCTTCAACAACAGCTATGATATCGGAGGTCCGGATATTCTGAGTTACAGAGAAATGCTGTTGCGTTTTGCAAAAATACGGGGCTTGAAACGACGCATTGTGAACGTACCGATCATGACGCCAAGAATATCGTCGTACTGGCTATACTTTGTTACGGCTACATCCTTTACTCTTGCGAAGAATTTAGTGAGTAGCATGAAGATCGAAGTGATTTGCAGACCGAATGCGTTGGCCGCATTGCTTGGAATTACTCTTCTAGACTACGACACATCAATCAAACTCGCCTTCGACAAGATAGAGCAAAACCAAGTGCTTTCGAGTTGGAAGGACGCACAAACGAGTTCCATCTTTAATGCAGGAATGTCGAAGTTTATTGAAGTGCCCGTTCATGGTTGTTTCACGGACATTCGTACACGCACACTTACTACCAGTGATGCTGCTCTTGAACGAATATGGACAATTGGCGGCAAGAAGGGCTGGTACTATGGCACGTGGCTGTGGGAATTCCGCGGTTTTCTCGATCAGCTGTTTGGCGGTGTTGGCATGCGTAGAGGAAGAAAGAGCGATACCGAAATACATGCGGGTGACGCGCTTGATTTTTGGCGCGTGCTGTTAGCGGACAAACAAGAGAAGCGGCTGTTGCTGTACGCAGAAATGAAACTCCCAGGTGAAGCGTGGCTAGAGTTTAGGATTGATCGTAACAATGTTCTTTCGCAAACAGCTACCTTCAGACCGCTAGGCTTACTCGGGCGCTTGTATTGGTATGCAGTTCTTCCGTTTCACGGATTCATATTTAATGGGATGATACGTGGGATTGCAGAGGGTGGGGTGCACTAACCTTCCTCGTAGCAACACAAGCTGCGCTTGTAGAGGCACTAGGAAGTGTGTCAGAAGAAGACGTCATCTCGTCATCAGGCGGGATGACGCTCTTATTTGCCGATCTTCTTTACTTCGTACTGGATCACACCAGCGGGCACCTTGGTCTCTATAAGATCACCAACAACGGTGCCGAGTACGGCTTTTCCGAGGGGACTTGTAACTGATAGTTTTGCCCTCTCAAAGTCGGCTTCTTCGGGTGATACCAATTGATAATCTATCTCACGATTTGTCTTCTTGTTCAACAGTGTAACCCTGCTCAAGATGTAGACCTTGTCATCCGGGAAGTCCTTAGAATCAATTACCTGGGCCTTGCCCAGCATTGTTTGAATCCTAGAAATTCGGATCTCTAACAGCTCCTGCGCATGTTTAGCCGCATCGTAATCGGCGTTTTCAGAAAGATCGCCATGAGAGCGAGCCTCAGCAATTTTTTGAGCAATGTCTCGGCGACCCGTAGTGCGGAGTTCGTGGAGCTCTGCTTGCTGCTCATGCAAATACTCTTTTGTGATATATACAGCATCTCCAGCCATGAGATGTCTCCTATACTGGACATTGATCGAACGTGGCGATAAAAAAAACAAAGCCACTGGGCGACTTTGTTTTATGCTAATCTACAACATGGACGGGAGCTCACACAATACGTTGCTAGAGGTGCCGCAATAGATGCCCCATCTTGTCTCGCTTGGTCTCTAAATATTCTTGATTTTCTACAGTGGGCTGAACCTCAACGGCTACCAATTCAACTACTTCTAGGCCGTGCGACTGAAGGCCTACACGCTTTTTGGGGTTGTTGGTCATCAACCGCATCTTACGAACGCCAAGATCATGGAGAATCTGTGCACCTATGCCATAATCTCTCGGGTCGGCCGGGAAACCTAAATGGGTGTTTGCCTCCACGGTGTCCATCCCCTGCTCCTGCAGTGCATAGGCCTTTATCTTGTTCACAAGCCCAATGCCCCTTCCCTCTTGCCGCATATACAATACCACACCTCGTCCTTCTTTTTCAATCAGGTCAAGAGCTGCATGAAGTTGAGGTCCACAGTCGCACCGCCTCGATCCAAAAATGTCACCCGTTAAACACTCACTATGCACACGCACAAGCACGGGCTCTTCTGTGGTGACATCGCCCTTGATAATGGCAACATGTTCTTTGCAGTCTAAGTCATTGCGATAAATACGAAGTGTGAAATCTCCGTGATCGCTCGGAAGTTTTGCTTCGGCAACCATACTCACAAGCATCTCGTGTTTCCTCCGATATGCAATGAGGTCTTGAACGGAGATCATCTTAAGATCGTACTGCTGAGCCATAACGAACAGATCTGGCACACGTGCCATAGATCCATCAGATTTTAGAATCTCACACAACACACCAACTGGTTTGAGATGTGCCAACTTCATGAGATCAACAACTGCTTCGGTGTGGCCTGCGCGGCGCAACACACCACCTTCAACGGCGATGAGCGGGAAGATGTGGCCCGGACGTGCAAAGTCCTCGGGGCGCACGTTATCCTGTGCCATAGCACGCACGGTTGCAGTACGGTCTCTCACAGAAATACCACTCGACGTACCATGTACGTAATCGATACTAATCGTGAACCGTGTGCCGTGAAGCGCCGTATTGTCGTCCACCATCAATGGCAAATCTAGCGCACGTGCAAGATCCTCCGTAAGACTGGTGCAGATAAGCCCCCTGCCTTCGGTGGCCATGAAGTTGATATTCTTCTCTGTGCACAGCTCCGCAGAACAGACGAGGTCTCCCTCATTCTCACGGTCCTCGTCGTCCACAACAATGATGCACTTGCCTGCTTTGAGGTCCTCAATAGCTGCTTCGATGTGGTCTAACATGGGGCTTATTTTGCTACAACCGTTCCAACAGATGACTTGTCGAACTTGACGTTGGTGCTTGACGCGATGGTAACAGTTACTGTTGTGTCATCCACATCCAACACCACACCGTGTATGCCGCTAGAGGTAACAACATTATCGCCTCTTTTTATTGCAGAAAGAAGCTTCTGATGTTCCTTGGCGCGCTTTTGTTGCGGACGGATCATCATGAAATAAAAGATGGCAATTACGGCACCAAACATCACAACGGTTTGAATGAGTTGTGCCGTTGCATCAGGGGCTTGGCCACCTGCAGGTGCGGAAGACATGAGGAACAGTGCGAGCATAGAATTCTCCGATGAATAAGCGTTGTTGACGTTAGTGGCGATGAACCGACAGAATTTGCATCATTTCCGAAGCCCAAGGACGATACGTTCCCTCAATAATTTTCTCACGGGCGGTTTTAGCCAACCAGAGGTAGAGAGCCACATTTTGGGCCGTTGCCAGCATGAGTCCGAGGATTTCATTGGCATGAAACAGATGGCGAAGATACGCCATGCTGTACTTCTGACTGCTTTCAGCCCCCACAAGCAGGTCTATGGGCTCGTGACACTGCTTCCATCGGGCATTTTTGATGTTTACCTTGCCCTGGGTGGTAAAGATTGTGCCGTTGCGCGCATTTCTGGTCGGCATTACACAATCAAACATGTCTACACCTAAATCTATTGCCCGAAGAATATTCTCTGGTGTACCCACGCCCATGAGGTAACGGGGCTTATCTGGCGGCATAACACTAGTTGATGCCTCGGTCATTGCATACATGTCTTCGGGCTGCTCCCCAACGCTTAACCCACCAATTGCATAGCCCTCAAAGTCCATGGCAACAAGCTCTTCCATACACTTCGTGCGTAGGTCTGCATAGGTGCTACCTTGACCAATAGCAAACTGAAACTGTTTGTGACCATACAACAAAGGGGTCTTCAGATGATGTTCGCGCGACCGTTGCGCCCAGCGTGTGGTGAGCTCCATGGACGTGCGGGCTTCCGTATATGTAGCAGGATGCGGCGTACATTCATCAAGAACCATAAAGATGTCGCTACCGATAACACGTTGCGTATCCACAACATTTTCTGCTGTGAAGAGGTGTTTTGATCCGTCGATATGCGACCGGAATTCAACACCTTCTTCGCTCATCTTGCGAAGCTCTCGTAGCGAGAAAACTTGAAACCCGCCGCTATCGGTAAGTATAGGTCTGTCCCAACTACTAAACATATGCAGTCCACCCATCTCTTGCATCGTCTCATTGCCCGGACGTAAGTAGAGGTGGTAGGTATTACCAAGGATAATTTTGGCATCGAGCTCACGCAGCGTACGGTGATCCATGGCCTTTACAGCCCCCTGGGTACCAACAGGCATAAAGACCGGTGTTGGGATATTGCCGTGATCTGTATGTACAACTCCGGCGCGGGCGCTGCCACTAGGGTCGGCAGTAGTAAGAGTAAAGAACTCGTTTTTGGGCATCATCATTCTTGCAAAACTAGCTTGACTGAGCGAGTATTATCCCCCCACCTACTACATCGTCGCCTTCATACATCACCACGGACTGGCCTCGTGCAATTGCCCTGCGTGGCTCGTTGAATGTTACGTGGAGTATGCCGTCTGCATCTATATAACACGTTGCAGGAGCCCCTTCATCTTTGTAGCGCACCTTTACGGTAAAGACTTGTGGGTGGCTTAGGTCGGCATATTTCTGAAGGTTGACGTTGTGAGCGGTTAAGCTTATTGCGTCGAGTTTATCGACTAGTCCAAGCTCAACAACATTCTCTGATGGTAATACATTGAGTACAAAGAGGGGCTCGGGATGAGACACGCCAAGGCCCTTGCGTTGCCCTACGGTGTAGAAAGGGTAGCCTTCATGCTTCCCTATTACTTCGCCGTTAAGAACGATATCGCCACTGCCGATTCTTTCGTCGAGGTTTGGTACTGCGTCGCGTAAGAACCTACGGTAGTCGTTGTCGGGAATAAAACATATCTCGTACGATTCTGGCTTTGAGGCGATGTTGAGGTGGAGTCTCTCGCCTTCGCTGCGCGACTGAGGTTTTGTAAAACCTGCTAACGGGAAGATGGTACGTGCAAGATGTTCCTGACGTACACTCCACAACATGTAGGACTGATCTTTCTTTGCGTCAAGACTACGGCGTATCCACCGCCTACCAGTTGTTTCATCATGCATGATGCTTGCATAATGGCCAGTAGCAATAAACTCTGCACCAAGTGAATCTGCCTTGCGCAACATTTCGCCCCATTTTATTTCTCGATTACAACGAACACATGGGTTGGGTGTATTGCCGGCGAGATAGTCTTCAATAAAATAGTCGATGATCTTTTCTTTAAACGTTTCTGTAAAGTCCACCGTATAATGCGGCACACCTAGGTTCAGCGCAATCCTGCGTGCATCATTAATCCCATCGAGTGAACAGCACGTAGAATCATTGCCAACGTTTCCACCCACGTCTTCGTATTTATAGGTCTTGATGGTGATGCCGATAACGTCAAAACCCTGCTCTACGAGCAGGCCTGTGGCCACGCTAGAATCAACGCCGCCAGACATTCCAACAATCACACGATTTTTATCTCGGTCCACAGTGGTAGCTTTCGGGAAAGCACAAAACTAATGATGTCTGAACAGTTCATACCTGCCCGACCAAATAACCTGAGTAAAGCCTTTTGGGGCCGCTACTTTGAGCGTTCGCTTAAACGCCATTTCCACCGATGTATTGTCTGCGGAGAAGAACACCTTCACTCGGCCATGGCACGGGGCTCATCAGCCCCCTACCCAACGATTATTGCCTGCACACACGCCTCATGGTGGGATGCAGTGGTCACCATTGTGATGTCTCTTCGCACATATATGCTTGATGCCGATGGGATGATGGAGCTCAAACAATTGAGGAAGTACAGATTTTTCTCGGGTATCGGCATGTTTAGCGTAGTAAGAGAAAACCCTCGCGGCGCGCTGCGGTCGCTCAGTTACGCCTGTTCCCGACTCAAAAACAGCAACCGCATGTTATGGATGTTTCCGCAAGGAACGCTCATTCATCAAGACCTTTCTATCGCCTGTGATCCTGGAATCGGCATCCTCGCAAAAAAACTCGGACGTGTAACGATAGTGCCCCTTGCGCTTCGTTATGAAATGCTACGCGATCAACACCCAACGTGTTGGGCTCGTTTTGGTAACCCCATCGAAGTGATATGGGGCGAACACTCAACAATCGAAGATGTAACACTGTCTGTTACCAATGCACTCACGATGGCATCTGCTTTGTTGCGGGCAGATGCCAAGTATGAAGATGACTCAGCGTACCGACCATTTATTATTGGCCGGCGCTCACTTGGGAATAGCTGAGTACTGGGTTATTCTCTAACGAGCCGCTCCATCCAAACAGACGTTTCAGAGCTTACACGTACAATGTATGCACCTCGAGCAAACGTTGCGAGGTTAAGGCGCAACTCACGCTGACCATCTGCAACGTGCGTAGAATACACTGTCTGACCTACTAGGTTCACCACATCCAATGTCCGTTGACTTGATAGTGGCATTGCAACAATCACGAAATCTAGACCAGGGTTAGGACTAATACCAATTGCGCGTCCGGCGGCAACATCTTCCTCCACACTTGTTGGATCGTACACAAACACGTAGTCGGAAGACATGGCGGAACACGGTACAGCGTTTCTCACACGTACGGTGTATGTGCCGCTTGAGCGTGTAAACAGGTCTCGGGAAGTTGCTCCCGATATTGCCGTGCCGTCCCTAAACCATTGGAAGTCTGTAATACCACCAACTGCACTTGAGCGCAAGGTATCGAGTCCACGCTTTGAGATATTGGGCTTTACCGGTGCTTGTTTGAGTGTAACCTGTGTAACAACAGAAGAAGACCTACATCCCGCATTGTCTTCCACATTAACTGAATATGCGCCGGTCTGTCCAACGGTACGCAAAACAATCCGCTTTGTTGTATCCCCGTTGGACCATCTGTAGGATGCAAATCCAGATGATGCCTCGAGTACTACGGAATCGCCCGAACATTGTGTAGTTGGCGTTGAGGCATTCACGGTTGGTGTGGTTGCAATACATTGAGTTGCATCTACTTCCCAAGTGCCGCGTCCGTATGTAGATACACGAAGAATGTTAGATGACGTAATGAATCGCATCGCGGTAACAATTACGTTTGGCATTCCTACACCATAACGTTGCCAATAGTTAGAACCCTCATCAGAAACAAATACTCCGAGGTCCGTCCCAGCAAAGATCCTGTTGCGGGCACCAGATTGGTATACTACAGAATTACATGGAACATTTGGCAGACCATCGCCAGTGAGGTTCGTAACCACTCCCTTTGTTGACTTGAGAACTTTTATGCCGCCTGAATATCCACCAACAGCCACGTAACACGTGGTTGGATCCGTTGGGTGAACGTCGAGCGACATAATGTAACTGGCAACACCCGTGATACGTTGCCAGGTTGTACCACCATTTGACGTGGAAAAGAGCTCCGTATCATATGAGACATAGATATACTTTTGATCCGATGGCGAAACAGATATAAATCGAGCCGGCTTACTGATAGCAATACTCGAGATCTTACTCCAGAACGTTCCTCCCGATGTGGTTTTATATACCTGGGTATATCCGATATATGCCACGTTGTTATTCTTTGGGTCGGCGGCGATTGGCGAGACCCATGCCCCGTCTTCTCCCTTTTGTGCAGGACTTATAGAAAAGACCCAGTTTGCGCCTTGATTTGTTGAACGGAAAAAATCACCGTTGTATCTACTTCCATACATCAGTTGTGGGTCGATGTAGTCAATGGCCGTCATCATACCGTCGCCATCTAGAACTTTTTTGAAGGTGCTCCCACTATTGGTGGAAAGCACTGTACCATTGTCCTGCGCACCGGAGAGTGTCAGACTGGGATTGATGTTTGACGTTGCCAGGCCATAATACTGTTGAATACGGAGCCCATTAGACATATCTCGCCACGAGATGCCAGCATCAGTACTTCGGGCTACGCCACCATCGTGTGTAGAATAGATGACGTTGCGCGATGGGTGAAACTTGAAGAAATGTTGATCTGCGTGAACAAGAGATGCACCATACCCACCGCTTTGATATGCAGAGAGAATCCAAGATTGACCATTTGTAGTTGTGCGCCAAATATTTACACCGCCAACGTAAAGATGATTTGCATTTGTTGGCGATATCTCCATAGCAAGATCATAGAAACCTTGCCCAAGATTGCCTCCTACGCCAGGCCCTCTTCCATCATGGCTCCAATCCAGCAGATTAAGATTCGTGAACAATTGCCCGAACGAATCTCCACCGTCATCCGACTTATAGACTCCCTCTAATCCTTGTGTTTCGAAGTCAGAAGCAAGGGCACCAACAACATTTACATTCGCCTTTGTAACAGCAAGCCGAATACGATTAGCACGAGTGATGTTGAATACTTCTTCCCAAACTCTTCCTGCGTTTACTGACCTAAATATCTTGGCCCCACCACGATAAGCATATGTTGTGCTGTACAACACATCTGGGTTGTTTGGTTTGCCGATCATATCGCGGAACAAGCCAGTATTGGTCTTTGTCCAAGCCGCGCCACCGTCCGTTGTGCGATACATGCCGCTATAGGTAGCTGCAACTACTACATTTGCATCTCGAGGGTCTACCCAGAGTCTACTTACAACGGCATTGTCAGATGCCGCAAACTGCAGATTTGTTGTTGCCCATGTTGCACCACCATCCGTAGTCTTTACGAGGCCGTACGAAAACGAATTGTAGCTGTTCAAGTCGCCTGGCGTTGCACCATTGGCATCTCCAGTAGCTACATACATCACTTTATCATCAGTTGCAGACATGGCTATATCACTCACGCCAACCACCGGAACGATGGTGATATCTACATAGGTCCATGAGGAGCCTGCATTGGTGCTCTTCCACACACCGCCACTCGCCGAGCCCACGTACAGAAGGTCTGGATTTTGCCTCGACACTTCGATACAGTTCACACGGCCTATGCCATACCAACTAGATGAGCCACTTGGAAGGTCGGGAGCCATAGGGCCCAGTTCCTTCCAGACCTTAGCTGCCTGGAGATCTTCTCTCACCTTGGCATTATTGATACGGGTATTTTCTCGCAGGTACATCTCAGATGTTGGGAAGGTGCCGTCCTGTTGGATCCGGCCCTGCCAGAACCATTCCCAACGGCGGAACTGTTTGTTCATCGGCCGGCTGCCGTCAGCCCGTCGTGGTTCCATCACGTCCCGCATTCGTGTGCTTACACGTTGATATTCGGTGCTATCAGCCCCATAAACAAGGCCAATGGAAAAAATGAATGCTATCGAGAGGGCAATACGGCGCATAATGGTTTCAAAACGTACTGAGGAAGTTAATCATGACAGAAGCTAGACACATTAGGAAGAACTTTGTTTCCATATGCCATAGCTTGACAAATTACGACCGATATTTGCGTATAACATTATGAATATGGAGTAAAAATGGACCAGGCATTTCTTGGCAGGCTACAGGCGGAACTCACGTCGATCGAAGACGCTGGACTTTACAAGCGCGAGCGGATCATAACCTCGCACCAAGGTCCAGAAATCACGGTTGCAGGAACAAGCACCCCCGTGCTGAATTTCTGCGCCAATAACTACCTAGGCCTCTCATCACATCCGGATGTGATCAAGGCCGCCAAGACCTACCTCGATTCTCACGGATTTGGAATGTCGAGTGTGCGATTCATTTGTGGCACACAGGACATCCACAAAGAACTCGAAAAGAAAGTGGCAGCGTTCTGCGGTACGGACGACACAATTCTTTACGCTGCCTGTTTTGACGCCAATGGTGGTGTGTTTGAGCCCCTAGTTGGTGAGGAGGATGCCATCGTGTCCGACTCTCTAAACCATGCATCAATCATTGATGGCGTCCGCCTCTGCAAAGCAAAACGCTACCGCTACGAGTCCTGCAACATGGTAGAGCTAGAAGCCCAACTCAAACAAGCACGCGCCGATGGAGCACGTACCATCCTCATTGCAACTGATGCCGTATTCTCGATGGATGGCACTATTGCGCCCCTCGACAAGGTGTGCGATCTCGCAGATGCATACCAAGCTCTAGTCATGGTTGATGAATGCCATTCTATGGGCTTCATGGGTGCACAAGGGCGTGGTGTTGTAGAACATTGTGGAGTAACCGGAAGAGTAGATATCATCACCGGTACTCTTGGAAAAGCATTGGGAGGGGGCATTGGTGGCTTCACTACTGGCCGGCAAGAGATCATCGACATGCTCCGTCAACGCTCTCGTCCGTATCTCTTCTCAAATTCATTGCCCCCTAGCATCGTTGGTGCAGGAATCGCTGTGATGGATCTTCTAAGCTCCACAACGGAACTCCGCGATACGTTAGAAGCAAATACATCGTACTTCCGCAAGGGGATGACGGAGCTTGGGTTCGACATTGTACCAGGGACACATCCGATTACTCCTGTGATGTTATATGACGCTCCGCTTGCACAATCAATGGCAAGCAAACTTCTCGAACATGGTATCTATGTAACGGGCTTCTTCTTTCCGGTTGTTCCCAAAGGTAAAGCACGTATACGCGTGCAGGTTTCCGCTGCACATACGCGGGCACATCTCGATAAAGCCATTGCGGCCTTTGGTGCTGTTGGTAAAGAACTTGGAGTACTTCAATGATCATCGGCATTTGTGGAGCGGGTACGATGGGAAGGGGCATTGCAATTGCCTCACTTACTGCTGGCCATAGAGTTGTGTTCTTCGATATAGCTGAACAAGCTCTAGAGGCAGCACGCAGTAATGTGGTTGCTCAGCTTCGCAAGGCAGTAGAAAAAGGCAGGCTAGATGCAGAGGTTTGTTCAATTGCCGAACTCAACATCTCCACGTCTACATCGCTCAATGCTATGGCCGAGGCCAACATCGTGATTGAGGCCGTAGCCGAGAAACTTGATATCAAGCACGCGTTGTTTACGGAATTAGAAAACGTGTGTGGTCCTGAGACTATCCTGGCCAGCAACACTTCTTCCATTAGTATTGCGAGTCTTGCCCGTTGTCTCCGCGATCCGTCTCGTTTTGCCGGCTTGCACTTCTTTAACCCTGCACACATCATGAAGTTGGTGGAAGTTATCAAGGGTCCTCGCACATCAGACGCAGTACTTGATACCTGTATTGCGTTTGCTAAGGGTTTGGGAAAGACACCTGTAATTGCTGCAGACGCTCCGGGCTTTATCGTTAACCGTATTGCTCGTAACTACTACAACGAGTCGCAACGTATTGTGATGGAAGGGGCTGCTACCATCCCCCAGGTAGACACGTTAATGAAGGGGTTGGGGTTTAAGATGGGTCCGTTTGAGCTTATGGACCTTATCGGTGTTGACGTAAATCTCGACGTTACAAAATCGCAATGGGAGCAGTTCTTCCATGAGCCCCGTTTTACTCCGTCTCTCTTACAACAACAATACGTTGATGCCGGACTACACGGCAAGAAAACAGATGGTGGATTTTATCGTTATTAGAATTGCTTTTCGTTTTGCACGCTCACTACGTGCTAACGGCTTTGCCCGGTTTACAACAATTGTTTCCGTACTGAGTGTTGCATTGGGCAGCCTTGCGTTGATCATCGCAATCAGCGTTTTGCGTGGGTATGAAGAGAAGATCGAAGAGACGGCGATGCGATTTACTTCGCATATCGAAGCAAAACCCATCTATGGAAATGCTATCGGACGTGCCTCGAAGAGTTGTGCGTTGTTGCGCCAGTTGGATGGGGTGGCTTCAGTTGATATGGTGCTCAATCGCGAAGCATTAGCACGAACTCGGCAAGGCATAGATGGCATCCTCATCTCGGGTGTTACTCGCTCACGTGCACAATGCTTCATCCAGCCAATGATCATTCGTGGTTCTGGTGTTAGCACTCAAGGGGCTGTAATTGGCGAGTCGCTAGCACATACGTTAGGTGTTGACGTGGCAGACACTATGGTTGTGTATGCTGCCGACGCAGAGCAACAACAGCCAATCCTATTCACGTGTCGCATTGAGGGAATTGTTCGTTCTGGCATGGAGGTGTATGACAATTCCATCGTTGTATTGCCTATCGAACTCGTTCAACAGAAACTCAGATTGCCCGAAGACGTTGCGTCGAGCATTCTCATTACATGTACGGACATTAGCAACGTACGCTCGGTTGCTATGCGCGTGAAGAACTCACTTGGTGCACGAGCTTCTGTGTTTACCTACTTGGATACCTTCCAAGCAATTGTAGCATGGATTGAACTTCAGAAAAAACCAATACCAATAGTATTGGGACTCATCAGCATCGTTGCCGTTTTTACGGTGATTTCAACGCTTCTCATAGCAGTGGTTGAGAAAACGCGTTCGATTGCAATCCTCATGACAATCGGCTTAACGCCATGGCGCATCATGTTGATTTTTCTAACTCGCTCGATTACCATTGGAGTGTTTGGTGCGGTAATTGGATCTGGCATTGCACTTGCGTTCGTCTGGATACAATCCACGTGGCATGTTATCCGCCTCAACGGAGCCATCTACTACGTCTCCGAACTACCCGTGAGTTTCTCCCCTGCCCCTTTCATCCTCGTGCCAGCAATTTCAATTGGTCTCTGTGTGCTTGTGGCCATCGTGCCTATGCTTATGGCATTGAAGATCAGTCCTTCAAAGGCGTTGCGTTGGGCTTAAATATCAGCGCATCAACGCTCACCTTGCCAGGTCCGGCAAGGAACGTATAGGTAGACAACACAAGAAAGAGCAAGGCCAATTCTTTCTTCGCAAATGGGTCAGCCCCATGGAAGAGAAAAAAGATGATGGTAAAGAGTCCGATGTTCATCAACGCAGCAGGCCGCGTGAACAACCCAACAACAAGCAATATCCCGCCTGCAAACTCGACGTATGTGGCCATGTATGCCTGAAGCACAGGAAAGGGCCATCCACGGTCGGTGAGTCCTTGAATCATACCGTCTACTCCATCAAACACCTTGCGAGTTCCGTGATTCACCAGCAATATGCCAAGCGTGATACGTATGATTGTTGGCAATGTCCGTGTCAGCCACGGTGCTGTAAAGAGTTTGGTAAGATTCATTAGTGTGTTCACAATTTGGTGTGTTTACGTTATGTATTCATGATTGAAGGAATTGCACCTTCGTAAATGTTTCGTAGCTCGTCTACACTGCTATTGAGTAGTTGCTCAACAACAAGGTTTGTACCACCAGTAACGCCAAGAACTACAAGGGGCACTTCGTTAACGGTGCAGAGTTCACGCACAGCATCGAGAGAGGCATGCGGAACACTAACGATGATTCGGCTGTGCGCCTCCCCAAATACATGACCCGCATGATGATCATACGGGATTGTTAGCGCTGCGCCTAGCCCCCTACCAATGGCCATCTCGGCCAGCGCCACAAGGAGTCCGCCTTCGGAACAATCATGAGCAGCCGTCACAAGACCAGCGCGAATTGCAAGGAGGGTTGCACGCTGAAGTCGGACTTCCTCCTCAGCATCAATGTACGGGGCTTCTCCAGTTATGCGACCCTTCATGGTCTTGAGAAACTCGGAACCACCAAGCTCGCTTCGTTGCCAACCGAGCATAACTACATGTTCGCCTTCATGAACAAAGCTATTGCCGATAACTGTTGATACGTCTTCAATGAGCCCCAACATGCCAATTGTTGGCGTCGGGAATACAGCGTGTTGTTGCGACTCGTTGTGAAAACTTACGTTGCCACCTGTAACAGGGGTATTAAGTGCTCTGCACATATCGCCCATACCACGAATGACCTCAGCAAATTGGTAGTAGACTTCTGGGTCGTACGGATTTCCGAAGTTCAAACAGTTTGTAATTGCAACCGGTTCTGCACCTACACAAACGCAATTACGTGCAGCTTCTGCCACCGCAGCCATAGCACCGCGATATGGGTTGAGGTAAACAAACCTACTGTTGCAATCTGTTGTAACGGCTACAGCTTTGCCTGGAAGTTCTTTAATACGCAAAACAGCAGCATCACCACCAGTGCGCATCACCGTGTTGCTCCCCACCTGAGAATCATACTGCTCATACACCCAGCGCTTACTAGCAATGGTTGGCGAGGCAAGTAGCTTGGATAAAATCTCGGTGCATTCCTTCTCGTGAAGATTTGGACCATGATCCACTGGACGGTTCGTGAGCTCCAGGTATTCTGGTTTCTTCTGTTCGCGAACGTACACAGGTGCATCGCCTCCAAGGATGAGGGATTGTGCAGGTATGTTTGCCACTACCTTACCAAGGCGAGATACGTGTACATGTCCATCATCTGTAACTACGCCTATTTGCACAAAGGGTACATCCCACTTTGCACAAACAGCCACTGCCTCAGATTCTTTTCCTTTTTTTACAACAACCAGCATTCGTTCCTGCGATTCTGAGAGCATGATTTCATACGCACTCATACCTTCTTCTCGAAGGGGCACCTTGTCGAGATCAATTCGCATTCCCGATTGCCCCTTGCCACTCATCTCTGCCGTTGAGCAGCAAATACCAGCGGCACCCATGTCCTGCATGCCAACAACTACACCGGTATTTATAAGTTCTAACGATGCTTCAAGCAATAGTTTTTCTGCAAACGGATCGCCAACCTGAACAGTTGGACGCATATTTTCTGTCAATGAATCAAACTCACGTGATGCAAGAAGAGAGGCACCATGAATTCCATCTCGGCCCGTACTCGAACCCATGATGAATACCGGATTGCCCACACCTTCTGCCGTAGCAGATGCCATCATGTCCGCACGTAGAACTCCAACAGCCATTGCGTTCACAAGTGGGTTGTCTGTATAACACCTGTCAAAATAAATCTCACCAGCTACGGTAGGCACACCAAAACAATTTCCATAATGACCGATACCAGCAACAACACCTTTCACAAGGTACTTTGTACGTTCCGTATCTGGTTCACCAAAACGCAAGGAATTAAGTGCCGCAATCGGACGTGCTCCCATCGTAAAGATGTCACGCAAGATGCCCCCTACCCCTGTAGCTGCACCCTGAAACGGTTCAACGGCACTTGGGTGGTTATGTGATTCAATCTTGAAGGCAACGCCGTAGCCTTCTCCAACATCGATCACGCCGGCATTTTCTTCTCCAGCGGCAACAAGCATCCGTCCGCCACTACGCGGAAGTGTCTTGAGCTGCAGAATCGAATTCTTGTAGGAACAATGTTCGCTCCACATCACAGAATAGATGCCGAGTTCTGTGTAGGTGGGCGTGCGACCAAGTTTGACGCAGATGAGGTCATACTCAGCGTTGGTTAAACCTAGCTCACGTGCTGTGGCTGTGGTAACGACGATTTCGGTAACGGGTGTTGTGTCAGTCATGAGATGGTAGTGGTTGTCTGCGATTGTCTTCGGCATTAAATCCGGCTGCAGCTATTGCAGCAAGCGACGAGAGGAACGCTTCTGGCATTGGAACCGGCCAGTGTTCTTTAACATAGAACGTGCTATAGTTACCTGTTCTGAAGGGGGCTGAGTCAATCACCAACCTACAAAACGGAATTGTTGTTTTGAATCCCACGATTTGATAATTGTCGAGCGCTTCAAGTGTTCGTTCTATACACGTTGCTCGGTCCTTTGCATGAACAATAAGTTTTGCAACCATCGGATCGTAATGAACGCTCACCTCATAGCCCTCATATAGTGCAGTGTCATTGCGGACGCCATCACCTTCTGGGAGTTGCATAAAAGACACAACACCAGTGTCGGGCAGGAAGTCATTAAACACATCTTCGGCACAAACCCTACATTCTATTGCAGCACCTTTTGGTTTTGCTACATCGGCTTGTTTGTAGTTGAGTTTTTCTCCAAAGCTGATACGCAGTTGTTGTTCTACAAAGTCTATCCCGGTAACCATTTCCGTTACTGGGTGTTCTACTTGGAGTCGGGTATTTACCTCCATAAAATAAAACTCACCACGAGCATCGAGTAAAAACTCAAGCGTACCCGCGTTGGTGTAGGACGCCGCTTGAACCAGCCTAGCAGCGGCTTCACCCATAGCCTTGCGTATGGCTGGGGTTACTGCAGTAGATGGAGACTCTTCGACAACTTTCTGATGTCGGCGTTGGATAGAACACTCCCGCTCGGGGAAATACAACACCGTACCGTGATGATCGGCTAGGATTTGTATTTCGATGTGGCGTGGCTGCACGATATAGCGTTCAATAAAGACGCGTTCATCATTAAACGATGCAAGAGCTTCATTCTGAGCAGCGCCGAACAACGCTTCGATTTCCGAAGCTTCTTCTACGATGCGCATACCCTTTCCTCCGCCTCCGGCCGCCGCCTTGATGATTACCGGAAACCCGATACGGTCTACAACTGCGCGTGCTTCTTCAAACGTAGCTACTGCTCCATCGCTGCCGGGAGAGATTGGGACATTTGATGCAATGGCTAAGTTGCGAGCTGCCGTTTTATCTCCCAGCATGGCAATCGCCTCAGGACTTGGTCCGATAAACGTTACGCCAATCTCGGCAACCGCTCTTGCAAAGTGGGCATTCTCACTCAAAAACCCGTAGCCTGGATGTACAGCATCGGCGCCAGACTTTTTTACGGCATCAAGCACCTTCTCAACCATGAGATATGATTCACGTGGTGTAAAGCCCCCTATCGCGATGGCAACGTCGGCCTCTGTCACATGAGGAGAAAGAGCGTCGGCGTCGGAATAAATCGCAACGGTCTCAATTCCCATCATCTTACAGGTCTTCATCACCCGAAGCGCTATTTCGCCACGGTTAGCTACAAGGACGCGTTTGAACATGTGCAAAGTTAGTCAGTTACTGGTTACTGTTTAAGCAGTAATGGGAGTAGATTAACAATTCGAACCAAGGGCTATATCCAATAAATGCAAAAGAGCATAGTGTTTACGTCAATAGTATTACTGGGGGCCTAGCAACACCAGTTGCACTGCGTAGCGTTTCGCCCTTTCGCCCTTTCGCCCTTTCGCCCTTTCGCCCTTTCGCCCTTTCGCCCTTTCCTTACGCCAGCTCCACAACCGTTATCCCATCGCCTCCTTCATGGATAGTGCCAATGCGCCAAGACTTGATTTGTGGGTGTTCGTGCAAGTACTCGTGCACAACTTTGCGCATGGCACCTGTGCCTTTGCCGTGGATGATGGTTGCATGCATTAGCGTGCCGAGAATACCATCGTTGATGAAGTTTTCTAGGGCACGTAGGCCCTCGTCAACGCGCATTCCACGCAGATCTAGCGATGTGCTTGCATCAAGTTTGAGATGGTCCACCACGCTCGGCTGGCGCTTGTGCTCTTTTGGTGCAGACGGCTTGCCTACGTCAAGCTGGTGAAGGGGCACCTTGAACTTGATGCCGTTTACGTCGATCATTGCGGTTTTTGACTTTTCGTCTACGCTGATGACGGTGCCCGAGGAGGAGGTACCGCGGATGGTGACGGTAGAGCCGGGATCTCTGGAATTCTGTTTCGTAATGTCAGGCTCTGAGATGAATGACGCAATGACGGGATGGCTGGATGACGGGTTGACGTCGGCGCGACCTGCTTCGAATTCGCGTTTGATTTCTGTTGCGGACTTTTGTTGTTCGCGCACCTCACGAATAGTATTCTCAACAAGTGCATTTGCCTTGCGAAGTATCTCACGTGCTTCTTCGCGAGCGTCTTCAACAACGGTTGAGCGTTTCTGCTTCATTTGAGCGAGTCGCTCTTCATAATCTTTACGCATCATCTCAACACGAGCAAGTTCTGTGGCTGCCGTCCGTGATGCTGTTTCCGCTTCACTACGGAATCGTTGCATTGCCGTTATGCTGTTCTCGAGTTCCCCATGCCGGTTACCGAGGTACCCTTGTGCTCTGTTGAGCACTACATCGGGAAGTCCAACGGCCTTTGCAAGATGAAAGGCATACGAGTTACCCGGCACACCATACAAGAAACGGAAAGTTGGCTGGAGTTTTGTCTCGTCAAATTCGAGCGAGGCGTTGGTAATGCTTGCCCGTGTGAGGGCATATTGTTTAAGCGACGATTGGTGTGTGGTTACTACAAAGCAGGCACCACGTTCTATAAGCGAGTCGATAATTCCCGCAGCAAGAGCGCCTCCTTCAGCCGGATCGGTCCCTGCGCAGATCTCATCAATAAGCACCATTGCTTGGCCATCACAATACGAAAGAACATCGCGTAGGCGGATGATTTGTGATGAGAACGTGGAGAGATTAGATTCTATCGACTGATGATCGCCGATTGCCGTCATCACATTGCGAGGTCTCATTGAGCACATACCGAGCGGGAATATTCCAGCCATGGCCATGTTCATCGAAAGGCCAATGGTCTTCATCGCAACCGTCTTGCCACCCGCGTTAGGGCCTGAGATTAAGATGCCGCGTGTCTTGGCATCAAACCGAACGCTAAGTGGTATCACCGATTCTTTTGTCCGTTTGGCATTGATCACAAGAATTGGGTGCCGCACGTTCACGAGTTCGATTTCTTCGTCATCAACGATTACAGGTTTTATCCCCTGGTAATCAATCGCAAATCGCGCTCGTGCCAGAATCGTGTCGATGTCTGTTAGAACATCAACGGCCACAGCAAGATCATGAGCTGTTGCACCGATCTCGGCGGTGAGAGTTGTTAGAATTCGAATAATCTCGCGCTGTTCTCTTCCGTGGAGGATGGCAAGGTCATTATTCATCTCGTAGGTCTCAGCTGGTTCCATGAATACCGTCTGACCCGACGCTGAAACCCCGTGGATGATTCCTTCTACACTTCGTTTTGTTTCCACACGCAGAGGAAGTACAAACCTGCCGTCACGTTGTGTGATGATGTCGTCCTGCAAAATCTCTTCATCACCATACTTCTTCAATATCCGCTGGAGTCTCGTTCGTAGGCGCGCACTTAGGTCGTGGATTTCTCTGCGTACCGACAACAATTCCCTGCTTGCATTATCGCGCACTGTTCCTGTTTCGTCGATTGCATCCGTAATATGTTTTTCTAACACCCGATCTTCTACAAGGGGCTCGCATGTTTCTAACAGATACGGACAGCGATCTGCCCGTTCACGGAAGAAGATCTTGAGCTTACGCGAAGTCTGCAACGCTTCTAACACGTGCAACACGTCTGGAGCAGAAAGGAAGTTACCTTCAATACGTGTGCGTGCAACTAGCCCCCTAACATCTGTGATCCTATCAAACGGTACATTCTCGCCAATAGCAATCACTTCTATACATTCTTGCACCCGTTCCAAAACTGCACGAAGTAATGGTGCATCCATCGTTGGATGCAGAGTGCGTATGCGTTCGGAGCCCGCGGTTGTTATACAATACCGTGCAACTGCCTGAAGCACTGTAGAGAATTCTAGCTCATCCTCACCCATATTCATTGACCGCTGAGCAACTGCTTCACGATGGATTGGATCAACGATCCATCGGTTTTACCCTTGAGCGCCTTTGTTGCAGCACCCATCACCTTACCAAAGTCGGCTGCTGTGCTTGCACCTAACAAAACAACAATTTCTTTCACAGCGGCACGCACGTCTTCTTGCGACATCTGAGCTGGTAGAAATTCCATGATGATGGCAAGCTCAACACGTTCGGCATTGGCAGTATCCGTCCTACCAACTGCCTCGTATTGCTCGATAGCATCCTTACGCTTTTTGGCAGCAGAGTTCAAGATCTTGAACTCGTCATCCAGACCCATTGCGCGGTCTATCCCACTTTTCTCGAATTCCAAAATTCCCGCCCGTAACGAGCGCAGTGTTTCTAGGCGAACCTTATCGCCCGATTTCATGGCAGTCTTGATCTGCTCAACGATATTTTCTGTAAGTGTCATGGAGGAAAGTTACGGAGTTACTCAGTTACGGAGTCACATATTACATCTACAGCTACACAAGTGGCATGGAAGATCCCCACATCTATTTCCGGCCTGAAAGTGAGGGCCCACTCCAGAACAAATCCGTCGCATTTGCCCGTTGCGTTTGTAGGGTGTGCCATTCACTCACCGCTTCGGAATGGATCGATAAAAGTGCCATACAACAAAAATTTCTAGCCGGTACTTCGGTATTTGCTGAATCTCGGAAGGACTTTATTCATAAGCTCAAGATCGCAGAGAAGGAATTAGCTGAATTTTACCTGTGGAATGGTTTGCTGCAAATAAATCCGATGGCTATGTCTGAATCGGATGCCAATATTTTGCTAGCGTTAGCCGCCGACACACGGCGCCTACTTCGGTCCGTTATCCTTACCTCTCGTGGTAAAGCCGCTTCCATTACAAACGTAACTCCGTAGCTGCGTAATTGAGTAACTCCGTATCTCCGTAACTTTGCCTCATGATAAAAGCCGTTGTATTCGACCTCGACAACACGCTTGTGGACTTTATGGCTATGAAGCGGCAAGCTGTAGACGCTGCCATAGGCGCAATGATGGATGCTGGGCTAAACCTGACGTATGATCAGGTGAAGGAGCATATAGACAGCATTTACAACGAGTTAGGGATTGAATACCAGCAGGTGTTTGATCGTCTTCTAACAGACGTGTTGGGTCACGTAGACCCACGAATCATCTCCGCTGGCATCATTGCCTACCGCAGAGCCCGCGAAGCAGCTCTTAAACCCTACCCGCATGTAACCGCCACGTTGATGCAACTCAACCGTCGAGGAATCAAGCTCGGCATCCTGAGTGACGCGCCAACACGTGAGGCGTGGCTTCGACTGTGTTTCATCAACTACCATCACTTCTTTGATGTGGTAGTAACGTTTGATGATACCGGTGAGCGCAAGCCAAGCCCCCTACCATTTACAACGGTATTGAGCAGACTGGATGTTGCTCCTGAGAATGCCATTATGGTTGGCGATTGGGCAGAACGCGATATGCTTGGTGCACGAAATGCAGGGATGAAGACTGCGTTTGCGCAGTACGGCGACTCTTTTGGAAACCAAGACCTCAAGGATGTGGACTACATCCTAGAGGATATCAAACAGCTCCTCGATATTGTTGCATGATCCTCCCCGTCTACACATACAATCATCCTGTTCTCAAGCAAAAAACAGCACAGATCCCAGATCTATCCGATGGCGTTCGTACACTCATCGCCAACATGTTTGCAACCATGTATAATGCCAACGGCATTGGTCTTGCAGCCAATCAAGTTGGTAAGGGGCTTGCCCTAACCGTGATCGACGTTTCTGATTCAGATGAAGGCGACGATACTGATGGTGCACTGGTACTTATTAACCCCGTAATCGAAGCATTCTCAGAAGAAGCAGAAGAATTTGAAGAAGGTTGCCTAAGTCTACCTGACTTTAGAGACGTTGTGATCCGTCCGTGCGAGATCCAAGTGCGATATCTAGACGCCAACCTCAATGAACAACGCAGAGAAGCCAGTGGGCTCCTTGCACGAGTTATGCAACACGAGATAGATCACCTCAACGGCATCTATTTCTTTGAACGTCTATCCTCCATCCGTAGAACGCTAGCACAAGGCAAACTCAAACGTATCGCAAGGGGCGATATAGAACCGGAGTATGAGGTGTTTAGGGGATGAGCGTAGATAGTTACGGAGTTACAGTCATCTCGTTATCTAGTATAGGTGAATTCAAGTTCGTAGTGCAACATGGGTAGATCAAAAAAAAAAAGGGTTACTTGCTGATGAAACGAACTCTTTTCAGAGACCAACCATGGAGTAAACATGGCAAGTGGATATCAGCATGTAACCCAAGAACAAAGGTACATGATTTGGGCAATGGATAGAAATGGGATCTCGCAACGCAAGATGGCAGAGTCTCTGGGAATATCGCCATCAACGGTACGCCCTTACTCGTTCAAACACGTCAACTGTCGAATACCCAGATCAAGATGTTTTCGCTCACTGGCGGTGTAGTCAACGCAGATGTTCGCCTTTCTGAAACATCGCTACATGACGTTTGGCAAATACAGGGACTTCCCACTGGCCTTAGTTCCGGCCTCTACTATCTCGTATCTACCGACGCAGGTCTCATAGCTGCCATCTCAGTGCCGTAGGCATAATCTTGTGCTGGATATATAGGTAGCCGATGTTTGAAGTTTTGTTGCTCCGGAATTATTTTGTCATCGGATGACACGCATTGATTCTTAACCCAGTGCTAAGGAAAATTGTGAAAACATTTCGACAGTTCTTTATCTCGCCACGGGCCTCCGTTGCTGTTCTAAGCAGCTTGATTCTTTCCTTCATAATGTTGACGCGACCGGCACCATCTCAACAATTGAAAGATATTTCACTTTCAATGGCAATGCCAGTTGGTAGTTATTATATCGACACGACAGGTATCGCGTCAATCGATACCATACGAGGCGACATTCTTAATGCACGTTCGTTTTCACGCCGCGGGTTCTACGTCGCAATTCCTACCGGTGTAGATCCGAGTCCGTCATCGACCGTCCTTGGAACCGTTGTGCCCCGATTGGCGCTTGATACTTCGAAACCAATCATTCTTGCCATACCAAATATCTTTAGATAGTCAAAAGGAGAACCTTTTACAATAGTTTCAGATTTGATGTCTCCTAATGGTCTTTCTACTGCATTACCCTTTGGACATTTCCAGTCACAATTGAAGCTTCTGATAGCCTCATTGCCTTTGTAGGCAAAGTTGAATTTGTTCTTTGCAGAAAGGGCTACCTTGCTAAGGATACCATCCCAAGTCCTTTCACGGTGCCATTGGAACGAATGTTCATCACTTCAATTGACAATCAGTCGGTGACTGGGGTTCGCTTTCACGATGAGGAGGAGCAGCAGACGGTTCGCAAGCTCTAGAGAGTTAAACTGCTTGCGGATGGGACCAAGGATTCCACCATTTTACTACTTCCTCATGCTATCGCAAGATATTTGAAAACACTCGCGATTGAACGCAATGACACTCTTAACATCTTTACTCTCGGAACACAATCAACGTTCATTTCATTCTATCGCGTCCGTTTGATAAAGTCAATCACTATTCCGGCTTCGTCAATACCTACACTTGATTTTACGAATTCCTCTGTACGATTTGTATCAATGAACCACGTTGAGATTTCTCGCGTTGATGAGGGCTTGTTAGCAACCATCGACTTTAGCTCAGACAGCTCGACCACCTCATTTAAAGATCAGGCCCTCCAACACTTTTACCTTTCGTCCATCTCTCCCAACCCTGCAAGCTTGAGTATCAAGGCAGACATCGGAAAGTTTGGCACCGCAAACAGAACCGGTCTAACGCTCCAACTGTGCGCAATGGGTGGTTGGATTGAGAAAGATTTCACTCTGCAAATACCTCAGTTTAGTACTGGTAGGGAAACTCATACCATTACACTGGATATCTCAGACGTTGCATCCGGACCGTACCTTCTCGTGATCAAAAATTCGCAGAGCACAGACGCAGTCAAGGTGATGGTTGTGCGGTAGCAACTATTGTTGCGTTGTCCCACCCATCAAATGCGTAAGCACGGTTGCGATCTGACGTTTAAGTTCCTTGCGGTGCGTAACCAGATCAACAAATCCGTGTTCGAGCAAGAACTCTGAACGCTGGAAACCTTCAGGGAGTTTGCGGCGAATGGTTTGTTCGATAACTCGCGGGCCAGCAAAACCAATCAGGGCCTTTGGCTCGGCAATGATTACATCGCCAAGCATGGCATAGGAGGCCGATACGCCCCCTGTAGTGGGATCTGTGAGGATACTGATGTATGGCAAACCTGCCTCACCAAGTTCAGAAAGGAAAGCGCTTGTTTTTGCCATCTGCATAAGAGACAAAGCGGCCTCTTGCATGCGTGCGCCACCCGAGGCAGAGATAAAGACAAACGGCATTTTTTTCTCGAGTGCCCTGCGCCCGGCACGCACAAACTTCTCGCCCACAACAGAACCCATAGAGCCACCGATAAAACCAAAGTTCATACATCCAAATGCAACGGGTACACCGTGGATTGCGCCTGTGCCGGTTGTAACGGCATCGGGCAGATCTGTGCGCGAGTATGCTTCTTTGAGCCTGGCCTTGTATGGACGTGTGTCTACAAACTCCAATGGATCTGCAGAACGAACGTTCCGGTCTGTCTCTTCCCACGTACCACGGTCGATTATCACATCTACATATTTGCTACTACCAATGCGAAAATGATTGTCGCACGTGGGGCACGTATAGGCGTTCTCCTCAAGCTCTTTGCGGTAGATAATTGTTGAACACTCCGGACACTTCGTCCAAAGTCCGTCGGGCATCTCACGGAGCTGTTGATCCGTGGTGATGTTTTTGTTTTTTCTGAGGAACCATGCCATACTCTAAAATAGCTATATGGGGCTTGATTTCCCGTGCGATGATTGCGGATATAGGCGCAAACTCCTATTGTGACCCTCACCAGCGCGACCATATATGGTTGCGCTACACAATCGCCTACTCGGAAATTATTGCTCTATTGCACTACAACCATCTTTACGGTGCGATTGCCAAAGCGACCCACGTACACGCCAGATGGTAGATGTTGCACGTCATCGCGCGAGGAGGCCACTACTCTACCTCGCATGTCTGTAACGTTAACTACCAGGTTTGCATCCCAATCTGTGGGAATGCCTCCGTCTTCGACAACGGATGTTGGTTGCACGTCTACGTTGTGGAATGTAAGGGCCCCAACGCCCCCTGCCGTGATAAGCCATGGACCTTCATACACAACGCCGGTGCCAGAATAATTCTTTGCCGGGATGTACGACACTTTTGAAACGGGGCTTGCAAAGGTGAGGTCTACTGCATCGGATATAACAACAACATTTGTTGGAAGCATCGTGGCATCTCCGTTGGCAAAGAACGCGTCTCGTGATGTGCGCATTGCCCCGCTAATAGACATGTCGGGAGTCATACGCAATTCGGCTCCGCGTTTAAACACAATACGCACGCGGGTACACTGCACGTCTAAACAACTGATGTTCTCAACTGTAGGTGATGGGATGTAGCGCCCTGGTTGCAGTCCGAGCTCATTGCGTTGATAGATCGTAAAGAGTTGTTCGCCCAACGTGTAATAACCATCTGCACCATAGTGGCATCCATCATGCAATGGCAGACCAACAGCGGCGTGCACCATCACATCCGGGTAACGTGTTTCGAGTCTGCGTTGCATATCGCGAATCTTGTCGTGTCCATCAGGACCACATCCAGGCCTAATCTGCACCACAACAATGTTCTGCAGGTTTGGAAGGTCTTGCAACCACGCAGTACGCAACTGATCAAAGAGGTTGGTGTAGTCGTCGTTGTCTCCGTTTGACTCGCCTTGATACCAAAACAGCCACCGTATACGCTCGCGCGAGCCACTCTGTATAATGCGATACAACCAACTTCCATAGATGGTAGAAAGATCAAGTCTATTTGCTGTATTCGGCAGGTGTTGTTCAATACGTGTGCCCCCTACCCCGCCGTTGATAACAAGTGTGGGCACCTTCATTATTTCTGCAATTCTGTTCTGCAGATACAAGCCCCACGCACCAACGTTGGGTCCACCACCATAACCTTCAGCAGTGCTGGCACGATATACTGTATCGGATCGCTGCTGCGAGAAGTTGCCACCGTACGTGCGCGCCCAGGGAGAAACACGGGTGCCAGATGCTCCGAATATTGAATTGGACTGACCGCTAATCGCAATCACTTCTCCGCACGTGACATCACGGCGCAATGCTGCAGTATCTAGAACACTCGATCCTGTGTCGGCCGTTACCAGAATATTATACGCATGCATACCTTGCTCAACAACAAAACCTGCGCTAAAGGCACTTCCTACGATTGTATTTGTAAACGAACGTGAGACTACGGCCACACCCATCGTGTCGACCACTACGTTCACACGTTTCACGTTTGCCGAGTTCACTTTACCACTGATAACAAGCGAATCATTGCACCGTGCAACGAGCAGACCTTGTGGTAATTCATCAAATACAAGTAAGGGAGGGGGCGGATCTGGCACCCGAGGGATAGCATAGCGTGTATGGAGATAGGCATCAAGTTCAGCAAGATCAGCCCCTTGCACTTCATTCTCGTAGACGATGATTTCCGAGATGGTGCCATTAAAGAAGTTGCCGGCGAGGTAGGCCCCAACGTAAATAACACTATCAATATTCAGTGGAATAGGATCGGCACAACCTTCTTGATTGTTCACAGCAATACGCGCAACGCCCGATGCGGCGTTGAATCGCACACGAACTACGGACAAGCCATTCATTGCAACAGTACTTACCGCTTGCTGGGAAAAATTCCCTGCGTGGAGCATTCTAGGATTCAGAGATCCGTTAAGCCAAAATGCTCTACTGTCTCCCGAAACGATGTTATTTGCTCCCGCCGTTGTGTTAACCTTTGCCACAACGATCAACGTGAAATCTTTGTTCACTGGGAACACGGAGGGGGCTTTCATATACCCCGCACCATCGAGGAGCATCGAAGGCTTACCGTTGACGGAGGTGACAACAATTGCCGACGAGCCGGCTGGCACTAGCGCGTCTCGCTGGTCTGCCATGTTTTTCCATGACACTAGCTGCTGCTGCGTATCGAGCGCAACAAGCGTATCGGCACGGAGCCACAATCGCAGTCCATTTGTCTTAACCTGCGCCTGTAGCGAAAATGCTACTAACAAGAGGAGGAGGAGGAGGATTTTCATTCGTCAAACATAACAATTGAGGCGAGCATCCATAGCGCGCCCATCTTCTAGTCATTGAGTCATTTCGTTATCGCCTGTTGTTCTGTAACGAGGAACTTCCAATGATGCGAGACATCAACGACTCAAAGGGACCCTGCTTGGCATACTTGAGCCATAAAACTGCACCTGCCTCCATCGCTACCCAACAGCCGATTGCAACGAAGCATACATTCAAAGCGCTCATCTTTCCAAACCATCCAAAGCCCCATCCGCAAAACAGAGCGCACAACACGATTGACTCAGACAAATACACCGTCATGGACATTTTGCCTGAAGACCGAAGCCAACGTAGGATGTTAGGCCATTTCCGGCGTAGCAAAACCAATGTACCTACATAGGCAACAGACAAGAACGGGCCAAATGGAAATCCTATAGCCGAACCCCAAAGGGTGTCTTGATTTGCTGCAGCTCTTCCTCCAAAACTCAATGTGCAGTTCGCTCCCTTCTAGAAAGCACCTTCGAACAGCAAGCACTCCAAGGCACATCATCGCGAGGGCTAGAAAAAATTCACGAAGAAGAGCGCAAAGGCAACTTGAGGAAAAATCAGAGACCGCTCCATTGCTGCTCCCCAAAAACTCTGCATTGTCATCATTCGATCATACTGCCTCGTCAATGCATCCGTTGTTGGATCGCTTGGCATAAACGCAATAGCTACGTAGAACAAGAGTGCGATGGACCCCATCCATGCGCCAAGTTTTTTCACCAAAGAATCCGTCTTTTGCAGCACCAATGTTAAGACCGTGCCCATGAGTGCACATCCAAAAAGAATGTCACCTACAAAGAATAGCACTCCATGGAATACACCCAAAACTCCGAGTACGATGAGACGGAGGCGAAATCTCTTCAACCCTTTAACAGTTTCGGTTTTCATAAACCGAGACGCGGACTAACCGAAAAGAATCGAAAAAATCAAATAGAATCTGCCCTGAGCAAATGCGGCAACGAGGAATTCAACGATCTGATTGATAGGACCAGAAGCTACTCCTGAACTGTGCGGGTTCAATGAGATTGCCAGAAATGGAGCGTTAACAAGAACGATTCCAAGAAGTGATAACCCTCGCAATTCATCAATGAAGTCTGTTCGTGCACGGTTCATGAGGCCCCATTCATAAGACCGTGCCGGATAGTTTTCAAAAGCAATTGTACACAATCTTCCGTGGATTGACCCGAGTTTTCAGAATATCGCCAAGCTGCATATATCAGGGCATCCACCGATTCAACAAACCACAACTCCGGCGCGGAAAATTCTAGTTTCTCAGCTTGAGCCCATGTGATGAATGCCTGTGTAACGACGCGTGCGACCGGGTCATCTGGTGCTTCCGCTAGCAGTTCACGCCTGACGTATACGTACCGTACAAGTGCACCAGCATCAACGAGTACCGTCAATGCCGCCGTCAAACCATCAGGCACGGCCCTTTCCAGACTAGCCTCAAGATTTATCATGCACCATAAATCCAACTGTCTTTCTAAAGATTCCCGATCAGAAAACCAACGGTAAAAGGTGGCACGAGGAATCTGCGCAACGTCTACAAGCTCCCGTAGGGTTGACCCCGGATTTCGTGATAATGCTAAGGCAATGCGCTCAATGGCTGCATCAAAGTCTGTTCGGCTCATTCAACGACTATATGCATAATGATACTATTTGGTATCACTATGCAAATTGAGAGCGTGTTGCGAAGTTCGTAATCCCTTAGGCCCGTGATGCGGGAGTAACCGCGTAACCAGACATTTCGTCATCTCGCCGTTTTCCCAGTTAGCAGGTGTTGCTGCTTTATGAGTGGCTGTGAGCTCGATGGGGTTGGTCACGCGGAGTAGTTTGCCGAAGTTGCGGCCTTCACATGAATAGCCTTCTTCTTTTGGTAACACGTTGTACAGTTTAGAAACGGCAAGGTTGGTATCTCCAATCACTGGATGTCTTACTCCCACTGATGATGTCGGTCAACAGGATCACCACTGAGTGAGCTAACTTTTGTATTTCGCTTGGCAAACTCAGGCAACATCTTGGCAACAGTACCAAGCTCCGTGGTGCACACGGGGGGGTGGGGGGCTGAAATCATGGGTTATTTGGTTGAGTCGGGCTGACATAACTGGTCTCCATAGTGATGCACGTGTGGTAACCATGATAAGCCCCGTAGGCAAACTGACTTATGAGGACATCGTAAAGTATTATGCAAAAATCGTGAGCCCATTTGGTCAGGCCTTTGCACCAATATCCGTTGTGAAATAAACTCGCACAACATTGCCGCCATGAGGTTTTCTGTAGTTCTCACGACAATTCTCGTGATCTGCGGCTGCAAGTCCAAAGGACCTCTCACGCCGCAGATCGCATGTGATGTGGAGAGATATCAGCCCCTTGCCGTCGGCAAATATTGGGTTTATGAACGCGTTGATAGTGCAACAATGAAAATAGAGCTCGATTCTATAGTTGTTGCGAGCTCCACCGTTGTAGCTGGGCAACCTGTCTATACCATCCGTAGCTTCACAAGCGATTCTCTACAAAGTGTTATCGAGGCAAAATTCGTATCCGAACAATTGATAGAAACACTTGCCTGCTCATACAATGATCTTCTTACGAAAAGTGAGTGCAACTGCCCACAAGCTCGCGGTGTTGTTCTGCTTTGCGGTATAGATCTGCCTGGAGTAAGGGGCTCCGCACCTGGCGATTCGTTACCGGCTCTTGGTTCAGGCGGCGAGGTGATCCACACAACAACCCAATACCTATGGGCCACGAGCGGGGCACACACTACAGGTACATTTAAGGACCTCGGTTCTGTGCTGTTTGGACCAGCACCCATCCACTACACACCTATGCGAACACTCAGCATGGTTGTGAACGATAGTCTCGTATTCATCACCCCCGAAGACTTTCATTTTCCAAATGGCAAGCGACACAATTTGTTAAGCCATCCGGATGTGAATTATGTACGACGCCTTGTTCGTTATGGAACCACCTAATGCAGCAACGTATATTTGTTCTATGAGAATCGACAAAGCATGCCCCATTATTATCCGCGTCAAGGCCGACGTAGCAGAGATATTAGTATTCCAACATCCTCATGCTGGTGTGCAGCTAGCAAAGGGTGGACTCGAAGAAGGCGAGACATGTGCTCAGGCCGCAGCGCGTGAGCTTGCGGAAGAGTCCGGACTTGTGGCAACCAGCAAACAGCACTTGGGTAATTGGAGGTCGGGCAGAAAGCGAGAGATATGGTCTTTCCACCTCATGGAAATCAATACCAATGAACTGCCCGATACATGGGGCTTCTTCACACAAGATGGTGGAGGTAAAACCTTTGAGTTTTATTGGCATCCCCTACACAAGCCAGCAACAGATCAATGGAACGTTGTGTATGTGCGTGCAGTTGAGTGGGTTCAACAGCAGCTAAGAGTCTAGAGATTCAAAACCACGCTATCGCCCATATGAATATACCTGTAAGCACTACCCCAATTAAGATGAGAATAGTAACCGGTGGGCGTTGGATTCTGCGGCGTTCTTGATTTGGAGTTTGAATTGGTGGGCCATCAAAAGACATGGTTATCTCCGCAGCAGTGGATGTGAGGTTAATGTACGTGCAGACCTCTGGACACATCGTTGGGGTATTTAGTTCCAACCCTTCTATTTTCTAGTTTGTAGCCCTCTGTCTCGCCCTTTTCGCCCTTTTCGCCTACAAAACCACGACTGCTGACAGAACATGTCCATCAATTTCAGCAACCACAACTACCACGCGATATAAATTGCTATCGAAGACAATGGATGTTATGCCGTTGGGGTCCGCAAAGCGTTGCAATAGCCGCCCATCAAGTCCATAACAGGTAACTGACGTTGGTTGTCCATCGGGAAATCGGACGGCGCCATCGTCGTCTACAAATACACGCAGGTTCCCAGATACCGTGCTACTCTCCTTGACGTTCAGGATGTTGTCTGTGAGAATTCGCACATAGCCATCGTCCGTAGCCAAGTGTGCATAACCATCGTCAGCAAAGATCACATCGTTTACCTGACGGTCTCCAATATTGAGTGGATCTCCAAGACTCCATGTTACGCCATCGTTCCTACTAATAGCGATGCCCGCAGTAGGGTGAATTGCAAGTATGCGGCCGTCTGGCATTACTGTAAAGCGAGGATCCGTATCAGGCATACGGATGCGATCTGTAAAAACAAATACTCGTGTCCACGTACGCCCATTGTCCGTTGACCGATAGATATAACTGAGACCTACTTTGAGATTCATGGGATCATATTGATCAGGACTCAACCGTGTAACCTCACCGGCTGTTCCAGCATTCTTACGAGGATCTGCAACAACATCTGTTGCCATACAGTAGACTGTTCCCGATGGTGCTACCATCAGAGATGAAACATAAACGTTATTGGGAACATCCGTTGTGTACCGTTCCCACGTATTGCCATCGTTTGTGGAACGTACTAAGCCCCCAGGTATACTATCTACTGTGGCATCCAACGTGTCGATCGTTTTTTTTCGACTTGCCATTTAGGAAGTGAATATCCAATGTAGACCCATTCTTTGCCGTTGTTGAAGGAAAAATACACGGAGTCCATCGCCGAAACTGTTACAAGGGGCGACAGCTTTTTGATAACATGGGAACGCCGCGGCAGGATGGTATCAATAAACTCACCGTTTGTTGTCTGCCTGAGTATGGCATCTCCAGAAGTCCATAGAGTGTCTGGATGTGTAAAGTAGACAGTTGATGGTCCGTAGCTAGCACGTAAGGTACGCCCACCATTTTCCTCACCAAAACGTGTACTCGTAGACGTAAATATATCTTTCGAACTAGGGGGCAAGGTGGACTTATGAACAAAGGATGAAACGTGCGAAATGCGCCATTTGCCATTTTCTGAATCTCGCATCACAAGACGTCCACGCTCATTTAGCAGAACCATCTAGCCATTACCACGATCAAAAAGTCTACGAACGCCAAGCCATTCAAGACCCCATCGTTCATCGCGCTTGATATTGTCTACAATGTTCCAAGTTCTACCTGCATCTGTGGTTCTAACGAGTTCTCCAAACATGAATGACGCAAGCCAAAAAGAGTCCGTGAAAGGAACAAGTCGGCCGCGATCCAAAATTGAACTCACCCCTTCTAGTCTAAACGAGGTGCCAACTGTTGAGCTCCCCAGGTGAGTCTTTACCTCACCGGTTTTTGTGTTGAGGAGCGTCCATCGAGTTCCTTCTCCTGCTGGAGCCCCCTGGATAATTGCCTGAACAAGAAGCCTATCTCCAAACTGGCCTACTGCTGCGATTCGTTGGAACCTATTATACATTGGCGCATCGTCTAACATTCTAAATCCAGCGCTTTGACGGTATTCGAGTATCGACGCACGGTTGTTGAAGAATACAACAGAAGTGTCCGTTATGTTACCTGATCGATCAGAAACGAAGGGCATCGAGGACGTCCATGCCGTGTCATTTGGACCGCGAACAAACACTCCTTCTTTCCAACCATGAACCAGCGGAACTGCTTGAAGAACTGTACCGTCGGACAACACATGGTATATCTGGTTGGTAGCGATATCACGCTTTCTCGTTTCACCGATACACGCTTCACGCTCTACGGCTTTAAACGAGGAGTCGCTGGTTACGAACCAACCAGGGGTAACGGTTCGAAAATCTGATTCGCTTTGATACCTCGACCTTTCATGCCAATTCCACGTGCGACCTGCATCGCAAGACGTATAAATGCCACGTGGCGGCTTGTTTGGGTTTGGTTGAACTCCGCCGGCATCCAACAATACACTGTTAGGAGACACTACCTTGGGGTCGGTTTCCTATCTGCCCGTAAATGGCAGAGCATTGGTATCAGCAACTAGGTAGCGTATGGTTTCGCCGGCATCGTCTGTAACTAGGTTGATTGGTTGCTTGCCATAAACGCGACCGTTGTAGTACCAATTGCCGGCTTCGTCGATCTGCCAGCGAGTGGCAACATCTATAAAGAACATTTTCATGTCAAAGATGGTCTTCCACGTCTCACCACCGTCGTACGTTACGTATGTTTCGTAGGCACCACCATCAAACAATATGGCTTTTCGCATCTTGTCCACAACAAAGACAGATGAGCCTCCCTTGAGTCGGAAATATTTAGGCACCTTAAAAAGCCACTCAGGCTCTTGGGCCAACCCCGAAAACGCACCCGATATAACAAGTGCCAACAGTACCAATACACGCATAACCCCCCCCGAAAGCAGTTCAAAGATATTTGAAAGGACAGCATAATCAACACATTGAAGGTGAAAAGTTTCATATATCTGAAATGCTGTTTTAACGCAGGCGAGCGGGCGACGCGGCCACTCGCCCCTACGTTTCACGTATGGCAGCCGTGGCAATCCAGCCATAGCCCGTATCTTTGCAACCTTAACACATGAATTCAGATTTCCTAGTCCTGATACCTCAATAAATAGTAGGCACGCCATGGCTAAGATCCCTGTCCACAAACCCGTGGTTGAACTCGATGGCGATGAGATGACTCGCATCATCTGGAAGTTCATCAAGGCCAAGCTCATACTCCCCTATTTGGACGTTGATATCAAGTACTTCGATCTTGGCATGGAGCATCGTGATGCCACGGACGATCAAGTAACAATTGATGCAGCCGAAGCAATTAAGGAATATCACGTTGGAATTAAATGTGCTACAATCACTCCTGACGAAGCACGCGTTGAAGAGTTTGGCTTAAAGAAGATGTGGAAGTCGCCCAATGGTACCATCCGTAACATCCTAGATGGAACGGTATTCCGCGAACCGATCGTGTGCTCCAACGTCCCGCGTCTTGTTCCTAACTGGACAGCGCCGATATGTATCGGACGTCATGCTTTTGGCGACCAATACCGTGCAACGGACTTCGTTACAAAGGGAACCGGCAAACTCACGATTACCTACACACCTAACGATGGTGGTGAGGTTCAGAGTTTTGATGTTTATGACTTCAAGGGTGATGGCGTAGCGATGGCAATGTACAATACAGATGAGTCTATTCGTGGATTCGCCCGTGCGTGCATGAACCAAGCGGTCAACAAAATGTGGCCGCTCTATCTTAGCACAAAAAATACCATTCTGAAGCAGTATGATGGCAGGTTCAAAGACATCTTTCAAGAAGTGCATGACAATGAGTTCAAGTCAACCTTCGAAGCCCTAAAGATCACGTATGAGCACCGCCTGATCGACGATATGGTAGCGTCGGCCTTGAAATGGAATGGTAACTTTGTGTGGGCTTGTAAAAACTATGATGGCGACGTACAAAGCGATACCGTAGCACAAGGCTTTGGCTCGCTTGGGCTGATGACAAGCGTGCTGATCACTCCTGATGGCTCAACGATGGAGGCAGAGGCAGCCCACGGAACGGTTACACGGCACTATCGCGATCATCAAGCGGGTAAACCAACATCTACGAATCCGATTGCTTCAATTTTTGCGTGGACAAGGGGCTTGGAGTTCCGTGGCAAACTAGATGGAAATCAGCAGCTCATCAACTTCTGCCAGACGCTAGAGAAGGTATGCGTAGACGTTGTGGAAAGTGGCAGGATGACGAAGGATCTTGCTGTCTGCATTTATGGCAATACGGTTAGTCATGGCCACCATTATCTCTACACAGAAGAATTCCTCGATGCTATTGATGCAGAACTCAAGGCTCGCCTCGTTTGATCCCACCTGTTGAACGTCCGGCACTTCATTATTTCCAAGATACTCTTTGTGGATGGTGTTATGGCTTTGGTCCCGTGATCAACCGGTTGGTTGAGGAGTGGGGCCAAACACTTGATGTTCACGTGTATGCTGGTGGAATGGTAGTTGGGGACCGCGTTGGAGAGTTAAAAACAGTAGCCCCGTACATCGAAACGGGCTATAAGCGCGTAGAAGAACTAACGGGCATTACGTTTGGTGATGTGTTTGTAAAAGACGTGTTGGCCAAGGGCGAACTCGTTTTAGATTCAGTAATTCCGGCACGGGCACTTGCCGTGTATAGACATTACGATCTTGTAGGAAGTGTGCAGTTTGCACACCGTTTGCAACAAGCACTTTATCGAGATGGGTTAGATCTTTCGAGCGACGATACGTATCGGCGGCTTGCTACAGAGAAGGACCTCAATCCCGAGGACTTCGTTTTATTGATGAAGAGCGAAACAATTCGCAACGCGGTTGATCAAGAGTTTGAATACGTGGCATCACTCGGGATCACCGGCTTCCCCACGTTGTTGTATGAAGAGAACTACGAGGCACACCTTTTGTCGCAAGGGTATTCCACGTTTGAAGATCTCGATACGATGTTGCGCGTTATTCGTGGATCACATTAACACTCGAAGATATTCCGCCACAACTGGCTTGTAGCGTGTAGACGCCCGGTGCAACCGCCGAAACGTTGAGGAGCATAGACTGAGTACCCCACGCAATAGCAGCAACCTCTTGGCGGAGTACAGTTCGTCCCTGAAGATCTACTAGACGCAGCGTTAGCAGATTTCCTCCCTGCGTAGCCAAACTCACCAATAGGCGATCTACTGCTGGATTTGGAGACACCGTGAGGTGAAGTCCCCTAGGCTCATCTGATAGCTCTGCTACGTCTGTTACGTTCTCTGTTGTAAACGAAAACTTTGGAGAGTACACTCCAGTATCAGCTCCATCAATTGCTCGCACACGCCAGAAATATTTTTTTGCACCAACAAGCCCCCTTAGAACATACGAGTCGGCCGATGTAAGAGTATCGTCATTTACAAAAATGTCTGCCAGGAGGAACGTAGACTTCGTACACACCTGTAGTTGATAGCGAACATCCATCACGCTTAAAGCGGACCATTTGATTACGGGAGCAATTGGAACGTCTAGTGCTCCGTTCAGTGGGTAAAGAGCCGTTGGTGTTCCAACACCTGTCATAAAACTGAACGAAGACGATGCTGCTACTCCCCCTCCATTGTCTGACACTACGCGCCAATAATACATGGACGAGCCAGCTGTTAGCTGCAGCGCCTGTGTTAGCCCTGGAGTTGTAGCAGTTAACACACCCGAAGCAAACGTTGTGTCTGCACTTACTTCCAATCGATACTGAAGTGCACCATCAGCGGCAAGCCATTCAAATGTGGTCTTTGACGAAATAGGAATCCTTGTGGCACTATCTATTGGCGTTCGCAATAACGGTGCCGTAGGACTGACTGTATCTTCTCCTACATACGTTATATACATCGAGATCTTTTTGAGGGGCCTGTCATTTGAATTTCTAGGTGACAGTGCAATTGTATCAATCACCGCTAAACCACTCATGGTTTCACCAAACACCGTGTATTGTTTGTCGAGAAATGTTGGATTTGCGTGGCATATAAAGAACTGAGATGTTGCACTATTCAGATCGTTCGAACGGGCCATGCTAAGTCTACCACGCGTGTGAGAAACGGAGTTAAACTCTGCCACAACTTTGGGCTGCGATGGATCGCCGTAGCCCCACGTATTCTCAGGTCCACTGATGGAATTAGGATCGCCCCCTTGAATCATGAAGTCGGGTATCACTCTATGAAACGCCGAATTATCGAACCTACCTGCACGCGCAATACTATCAAAGTTGCGCACGGTTTTCGGAGCAAGTGTTGGGAACAATCGTACGGTAATTGCTCCAACTGTGTCCATAGGAGCACGCACAGTTACGATACGATACATCGGCCGGGTCTGCGCCATCATCATACCGATTGCAAATACCAACATCATCAATGAGACTAGTACGCGTTGAATCATAAGAGTAGTCCTTCGTATTACATCGAGGCAAATATTTCCCCCTCGCGCTCAGCTTGCAACGTACGAAGCATCTCGGGAATGTCCAACGGCTTTGATGCGTGATGCCATTCCAGGGTATCACAAATCGTTTGAGCAAGGGGCCGAAACACAAGCCCCTAATTTATTTTGCCGCCTCTATGGAGGCCAGCATCATAGCGTCCATATCGGAAGCTAACGGCGGTATACAGAGCGGCAGGACCATATCTGCCAACGGTGCACAATCTGGAAAAATTGCCTTTATGCGTTTACCCCTAAAAAATGCCGTTATTGTGTGGCCACGCGTTACGGCATTCTCTGTGATATGTCTGCCGAGGAAGATTGTTCCTCCGATGACGAGAATTTTCATGGTTTCGAATCTTCATCTATGTGGAACCTATGAAGAATGCGATGGAGTAATGGTGCCAAGATAACAGCAGAAACAATCAAAAAAACGAGGCCTGAATACAAAGCGTATGAACCGGCAAAGATTTTTCCGCCCACTGTCTTTGGAAGGTCCACCGGCCCCATACCACCAAGAATCATTGATGCATTGAGATATGCATCAACGAGAGCTAACCCTTCAAACAACATATATCCGAGTACACCAAGCCCGAGTGAAACAACTACGAACATCGAGGCAGAAACAAAATGCAGTACAACCCTCCGCACAAAGTGGCGGCGAGGCATAAGGGGCTGATGTTTGCGCTCGTACATCTATCCCAACATTACCACTTCATGTGAAATAGTTGAAGCTTTGCCAAGCATTGCGCTGACGCCACAATATTTTGACGATGATTTTTCGACTGCCATTTCTACTTGTGCGCGGAAAGTTTCTGGCGCTCCCACTTCATACACAACATGCATCGTTGTATACACCTTTGGGTGATCTTCGGTGAGCTCACCTGTTACGGTAACCGTAAGTGATGTAAACGGTACGCGCATCTTTGGCAGCATCGATGCCACGTCCATCCCAGTGCAACCTGCAAGTGCCGTGAGCAACATTTGTTTTGGACTTATACCCGTGCCCTTTATGTCGTCCTTTGTACTCGATACTAGCATGTATGACCGATCTTGTTGATGCGCTTCGAATGTTACGTCCTCTTTCCAAACAACGTCTACAATATTGGTAGACATGATGAACTCCGTTTCATAAATGTATTCTGCAATGTGTTCTGTTGCATGAACGTAAAGTCATGAATACAAATTTCGTTTGTTTCAGCATATCATCCCACACGATTTCGTATATTTGTGCGTCAACGAGTGAACAGCTCAATGCTGTGATCTCAATTGGTACTGATTTAGTACCACGGTTTCCTTTCTCTCTGCTCTGTTTTCTCCTGTCGTTTGGTGAACTCGGTCGCAACCCAGCAGACAATGTCTGCGCGAGAGATATTGACCGACATGTTCATCCAATTTAACGTAGGAGAGGTCAATGACCTTTGCTGAACTTCAGTTGTGTGCGCCCCTTCAAAAGGCCGTACGCGACGCCGGGTATATAAACCCAACCCCAATTCAAGAACAAGCGATCCCTGTGGTCCTTTCTGGTAAAGACATCTTTGGATGTGCACAGACTGGTACAGGCAAGACCGCTGCATTTGCCCTTCCGATCCTGAATCGTCTTTACGCCGAAGGCCCGATCAAGGGTTCACCACGAGTACTCATTCTTGCGCCAACGCGTGAACTTGCTATTCAAATCAACGAGAGCTTTGCTACATACGGTAAGGGGATGCGTATTCGCAGCACCGTACTTCTTGGTGGCGTAAGTATTCGTCCGCAGATTGATGCATTGCGCCGCGGCGTTGATATAGTAATCGCAACACCTGGTCGTTTGCTTGATGTTATCGAACATCGCGCATTGCGCCTCGATAACATTCAAGTACTTGTGCTCGACGAAGCCGATCGCATGCTCGACATGGGTTTCATGCCGTCGATTCGTCAAGTAATCAAGATGGTTCCAGAGAAGCGCCAAACGTTGTTCTTCTCTGCAACTCTTCCTTCTGAAATCCGGTCTCTTGCACACACCATCCTAACGGATCCTGTTCACGTGTCGGTTACACCAGAAAATCCAACAACGGCAATGGTTGATCAACGACTTTATTTCGTTGAGAAAGATCGTAAGCGCGCACTTCTGGCCCACCTTCTTCGCGAACACCTCGAAGGTTCTGTACTGGTTTTCACCCGTACAAAACGTGGTGCAGACCGTGTTGCTAAGGACCTTGCAGGTGCAGGTGTTCAGGTAACAGCGATTCATGGTGATAAGTCTCAAATGGCCCGCCAACGTGCATTATCTGACTTCAAAACCGGACGCATGCGTGTTTTGGTTGCTACGGACATTGCCGCACGTGGAATTGATGTTAGCTCATTACCGTATGTAGTGAACTACGACATTCCAGATTCACCAGAAACATACGTTCACCGAATCGGCCGTACAGGCCGTGCCGGCAATAACGGTGTTGCTCTCACACTTGCTACTCCAGAAGATCGCGGACAACTCCGTGATATCGAAAAGCTGATCAAAATGCGCATTCCCGCAGTGCGCGATCATCCGTTTGAAGGATAGTGACTTAGTTACGGAGTTACGTAACAATCAAAATTAAAACGACGAATGGCGCATTGGCTTTTGCCTCTGCGCCATTTTTTTGTAGCATACATGCTCGCGCACAGGCTGTAAACCAATGAGGCCACATCTTCAACTGATGGTGTCTGGCGGCACACAACGCCGAGTGAAACTGCAAATGAGACTTTGCACATAAGCAACAAATCCATGTTGCCTGATAATGAAACTGCCGCACCAAATACTGGATTAAATGCGTAGGCCGCACGAGCTATAACACCAGTTAGTAGAGTTGGCTTGGAAGACAAAAGCGGGTTGCTAGACACGATTGAAACACTATCAATAGTACCCTTGACAAATCCATTCGCATCAACTCTCGTAATGTTACCATTGACAAGATCGAGAGAACCTGTTCGTAAGAACTTTTCTGTCTCAACAACGCGCACCTTCCACCCAAGATTGAAACCTATAACGGTATTCACACCTTGCGATAGGAGCGAGGAAACATTTGTACCCAGCCAACCCACCAGTTTTACACCAACATCTACACTCAGCCAATCTTTAATTGCCTGCTCGTGAGAAGCACCCATTGTCACAACCGCACGTTCGCCCGTTGGTGCAATTACGATTCTATTCCCTATCGTAACCGTAGGCAGTGGCAGATTTAATATTGTTCCTACTCCTATTGTCAACTGCGAGGTTGTACGAATCAACGCTACAGGAAACCCAAACATTGGTTGGAACAAATTGCCCGCCCATAACTGGGCCGTGCGGCCGCTCAATCAGGGTAGAGTCAGAAGCATACGAGACAGTTGTAGAGAGACAAAAGCTCAACACCATGAGTATGAGTATAAGAAGTAGTGCGTGTTTCATTGTCCACCTCAAAATGCATACTCGGCAAAGAAGCGGAATGAGAAACCATTCGATCATATACGTGCCATTCAACATATTTGAAAGGCCTTGTTCGTATCGCATTTCCGGTAGGAGCTTGATGACACCAACGTTGAGTCGCCATCAACATCTGTAACATCTGCTTGACTTGTAATCCTAAGGTTAACCCCGCTACTAAAGAACCACGTTCGTGCGGCACTGTATACACGAACACCAATAGGTATGGCCAAAAGACGTTATACGTACACTGGCGATAGATACGAGCGAGTCGTTTGGTGGCAAAACATTTGAAATGCCAATATTTCGGATATCATGCAACGCAGAGAGCTTTAACGCTACATCTTGCAGAATAAAACACCCTGTGGTCACACCGAAGCCATAACCAATAGCAGGCGTTAATATCTTGGTCGTCAGGTGTATCTCCGCTTAGCGAGAGACGCTGAATATGGCCGGCTACGCCTACGCTAACATTGAGACCAACCAGCAGATGCCCCAGCATTGAGGCTATCAAGAGAAAACGACTTGTTGTTGGCAAACTGGCCCTCATAGTCCGTGCCTCTGAACGACTCTTCGTATATTGGGGATCATGACTCAACAAGACCACCACCAGCCAGCCCCTTCTTCGGCTCCTTCTGAAGGCGGATCGCAGTCCGGCGAAGGACGCAACAGACGCCGCCGCCGCCGCGGCTCACGCCGTGAAGATGGACCACAACAAGACCCCAATGCCCCAAGCACGCCCGAAACGGCTGCCGAAGGCCGCCCAGATGCACGGCCTAATCCTCGTCCAGACATACGTTCCAATGAACAGCGGGAAGAAAGTCAGGCAGAGGCAGGGGGCTCCGAGGCCGACCGAAAGCGAAAACGCCGCCGTAAAAAAAAGTCGTCAGACGGTACTCGCCAAGACGCGCAAGCTGAAACAACAACTCCGGCTGCAGAGACTACGCCAGAGGAAGAACGCCCTACCGCAGCACCATTGCCTGGCAGACAGAATGGCCCGCGCCAACAATCCGACCGCCGGCCAGCTCAACCAGCTCAAGGTGAAAAGAAAGAACGTGCGCCACGTGGCTCAGTTCTGCAACGCAGAGTCTCCCGTGGCGATTATGTTGACATGCCCGCTCAGAAAGAAGAACCTGTTGTAGTTACGCCTGTAAATGCAATCAATGTGGATGGCTATGTTGCCCATCACAAGGGTTGGCAACGTGAGGTTCTTACCACCCTGCGCAACATCATTAACGGAGCTGGTGGCGAGATTCAGGAGAACATCCTTTGGTCGCAACCTGTCTTCACGTCCAATGGACCCATCTGTTATCTGAAGGCATTTACAGACCACGTCAATTTGGGTTTTTGGCGCGGTACTGAATTGGACGACCCAGAGAACCTGCTCGTTGGCGACATGACAAAAATGCGCCACGTTACCTTGAGTTCAACAAGTGATATCAAGCGAGAACTCTTCGAGTCAATGGTTCGTCAGGCCGTCCGCCTCAATCGAGACAAGGGCGATCCTACACTTTCTTAATCGTTAGTCCTCCGGAACAACGGCAATAAACGTGTCTGTGTCTTCAAATGCTGTGCTCTTGTGCAGAGCATCTAGTTGTACGTGCCCAATCACGTATCTACCTTGCGAACTGCGGTGATCAACATCGATGTTTGAGAATGGAATGCTTGTAATTCTTTCATTGGTCCCACGAACGTACACAACGGTCTCTACGTCGTGACTCATTACTGGACGTTGTGTTTGGCCGAGTTTTCTGTATTCGTAGCGATAGCCGTACCTGAGTGCAGCGATGTCCGAAAGCACAGCAGAAGCTGTTGGACCTCCACCAGCCCCTTTGCCAACGAGTAATTGAGCATCAGAAAATGCAGCGGTGAGGCGGATGGCATTTACTTCATTATTGATGTTAGCCAAGGGGCCGGAATTGAGCGTGAGCGCAGGTAGTGCCTGCAACGATAGGCCACGCTCGTGTATTTGAACACGCGAGAGTAACTTCACGGTTCTTGATTGTTGTTGTGCAATGGCAACGTCGAACGGCGTGATAGATGTAATGCCACGTCGCACGATATGTCTCGGATCTACCACAACACCAAATGCATGTGCGGCAATGATTGTTGTCTTAAACGCCGCATCAAACGCTTCTACGTCAAGCGTTGGATCGCTCTCCGCAAAACCTAACACCTGCGCACGCGCTAGAGCCGCTGTGTATCCACCTGATGAAGGCTGATGAAGTGCAGATAGAATGTAGTTGGTAGTGCCGTTTACGATACCCTCTACTCTGCTTAGCAGATCATTATCGTAATATTCTTCTAGGTTACGGATGATGGGGATACTGCCACATGTTGATGCCTCGTATAACAACGATTGTCCAGTTTCTCTCTGCACATCAAGCAGCTCTTGAAAACGTGTTGCAATAAGACGCTTGTTAGCCGTTACTACAGCCTTACCATTACGCAATGCCGTTGTAACGATTTCATAGGCAGCGTCTGCATCATCGATCAACTCTACTATTACGTCGATACTTGGATCATTCAACAGCTCATTTCTATCAAATGAAAACCACGATGCTGGCAGGGGGCGAGTCTTTGTTGGATCTTTAACACATATACGTGCGATCTCGGTTTGAAGCCCCGGAGTTCGATGGAGTACATCATAGAGTCCTTGACCTACTACGCCAAACCCGAAGAGCCCGAGGCGCTGTGGTGATGTTGATTTGCTCATGAGAGGATACTTTCCTGATGAAGAATGATTGATAGTTTTCGTTGGTCAATGAGAAATGCGTCGTGGCCAGAAGCTGATGACAGCCGGCGGTAGCGCGCCTTTGGAATCATGTCGGAAATGAACTGTTGCTCGGCCTCGGGAAACAATAGATCAGAGTCTATCCCTACCGCAAGTGTCTTGGCCGCAATAGAACGCAGGGCCTTTCCCACGCCGCCTCTGGTTCGGCCAACGTCGTGACTGTCCATCGCCTTTGTGAGAGCGTGGTATGCATGTGCACTAAACCGGTGTGAAAGTTTCACACCCTGATGGCGTTGATACGACTCTGCGTGAAAATCCGTGATGCGCTCATCGTCTTCACGCTGTCTTACATTAAACAAGACAGGAGTTCTGTACGAGATCATCCCAATTGCACGCGCTGCCATTAGTCCGGCAGCACCACCATCAAACCGCAACTCGTGAAACGTGGAATCAGCTTCTAACGCGAGGCGCTGCGCCGCATTAAATGCAATGGCCCACGGCGAATGTTTTGCGCTCGTTGCTATAGGCACAATTCGTTCTACCACTGCAGGCTCTAACAACGCCCACTCAAGCACATGTTGCCCTCCCATGGAACCACCAATGAGCACCTTGATGTACTCAATTCCCAGATATGCCCTAAGTCGCATAAACGCCCGCACTTGGTCACGCACGGTTACGAGCGGGAATGAGGCAAATAAGGGGCTCCCACTACCACTGATGTCAACGGTTGGGCCAGACGAGCCATAACAGGAACCAATCATGTTTGCGCATACAACAAAGTGTGTGTTTGTATCGACAACGTTGCCCGGACCAATCAGTCCACTCCACCACAATGCAGCGTCACCACTTCCGGTGAGTGCATGGCATACCCAGACTACATTGTCCCTGCCTGCAGAGATTGTGCCATACGTTTGGTATGCAAGTGTAAGGTTATCGATTTTGCCCCCTGCCTCTAGCAAGAATGGCTGATCGTCATGAAAGGTGAATGTTTGCATAGAGAGCTCGTTTGTTAGGCGATGGCTCTCTTCGTATTCAAACGAAAAAACGCCATCCCCGATGAAGGAATGGCGTTTTGTGTTTATTCAACGTTGCGGATGATTACCCGCGCCACTCCTGATCAGACATGTGCATACACATCATCATGCAGCTATGCATCATGGTGGAAGTGGTAGTGGTGATATGGCGTTGGGCGTTCATTGAGGGCGCAACATACAACGTTGTGATACTATTATCCAAATCGGTTACGGAGTTACGGAGAAAGCCCCGGGCTCTAGCCCGTGGAAGAAAAAGACGGAGAGCTCATCTTTGTACGCTAGCGCAGCGCACTCTCTAACGCAGTGCGTGCATCCGTTTTATCATCCCTATACTTCACGATGAGGGGAGTACTAATGCTGAGTCCATGTGTTTTGCCGTATTCAGATTGAATGGCTCTACTACCAGCAACAACAACTGCCCCCTCTGGAATCTCTAGTGGGGCACCCTCTGCGCTGCGGAGAATTGAACCGTGCACAAGGTCATACACTGGCGTAGATGCATTGAGAATAACGCCGCTACCGAGAACTGCACGCTTGCGAACCATCACACCTTCATACACTCCACAGTTTCCACCTACCATTACATCGTCTTCAATGATTACAGGTCGGGCACCGGCGGGCTCAAGCACTCCACCTATCTGTGCAGCAGCGCTCAGGTGAACACGTTCACCGATTTGCGCACACGTTCCAACCAGTGCATGTGAGTCTACCATGCTACCATTACCAACATATGCTCCGATGTTGATGTAACATGGTGGCATGCAGATAACTCCATGTGCAACATATGCGCCCGACCGAATGGTTGTTCCACCAGGAACGATACGCACGTTATCGGCAACGGTAAGGGGCTTTGTAGGCAACGTATCCTTGTCGAAAAACCGAAACGTTTCGTCTGTTGAAACATCCTCTAGGCGCCCCTTACGGAAGAGAACAAGGATGCCTTGTTTCACCCATTGGTTTACGCTCCATGTTCCATCGCTATTGGGTTGAGCTGCGCGAATTAAACCAGCATTCAATTGTTCAAGAAAATCCGAACACGTACGCGTGGCTGTGGCGTCGTACTGCAAATCATTGGCAGCCATTGCAGACAATCGCTCTATCTCTGTTTGAAGCGTACTCATGCGGTTATAGCTCCCGTAGCTTTCTTAGTAGCTTTCTTAGTAGCTTTCTTGGCGACTTTTTTTGTGGCCTTCTTTGGTGTTTCTTCTGTCGGCTCTTGAAACGCTAGATTTAGAATTTTATACACCAATCGTGCCGCAGTTATATCTGGGTGTGTAACTCCATCAACTGGTGCTAGTTCTACTATATCAAATCCAACGATGCGCCGTCCTGAAGCAATCACGGTGCGAATCACATCTAGCGTTTCGCTGTATAAGAAGCCATCGGGTTCTGGTGTGCCTGTTGAGGGCATAATGGACGGACAGAAATGATCCACATCAAAGGTAATGTAGACATCGCTCGACAACGTATCAACAACGGCTTTCTGCCACTCTGCACCATGGAGCCCCTTGCGAATAGCAGATGCATAGAACGTGTTTATGGTGTTATCGCGAATAAAGCGTGCTTCTTCGATGCACAATGCACGGATGCCTACTTGTGTTATTCTGTCGGTTGGGAAAAACTCAGAAACACGCGCCATAAACGACGCGTGCGACCATGCAGAACCTTGATATTCATGTCGAAGATCCGAATGTGCATCAAAGTGAAGGATGCTCATATTGGGATATGCTCTATAGTGGGCCGATATTGGTGCCGTTGATATCGTGTGTTCTCCACCAAGCGTAACAACAAACTTCCCCATTACGATGAGGTCTTCTACCTGATCTTCAATCACGTCTAAAGCAGCCCGATCAACACGTTTACCAAACGCGATAGGTTTGATTGTAGCAATGCCCTTGTCGAAGCATAGTTCGCGCTTGGTTTCGTCATCATAAAATTCAACATATGCGCTTGCCTCAATAATTGCTTTGGGGCCTTTGCGTGCTCCACCGCCATAACTAACGGTGTATTCGTAGGGGGCTGAAACAATTGCGATTGTTGATTCTTCCAGCGATGAATAACGTTCTTCGATGGAAAGAAAGTTTTTCTTTGGTCCGAGTACCTTCATTGGTGTTATCCTTGAATGTGCACCGCAAAATACGGTTTGCCGTGCAGTCGGCAGTTGAGAGTATATTCGCCTATGGCATCACTACGCTCACAACGCTTTGGCTGGTACACCTACGATTGGGCTAACAGCGCTTTTTCTACGTCCGTTGTATCGGTGTTTCTTGGTCCATATATCACCAGTGTTGCCTCAACCGCGGCCGTTGGTGGGCATATCACGCCTTTGGGCATGACCATGCACCCCGGCAGTTGGTTCTCGTATTGTATTGCGGTTTCGGTGCTTCTTCAGGTATTTGTGCTGCCTCCGCTTGGGGCCATTGTTGACAGGTCGCACCGGAAGCGACTGTTTCTTGCCGTTTGCGCACTCATCGGTGCAGGCGCAACGATGTCTCTCACCACTCTGTCTTCTACTTCGGGCAATTACATCCTTGGCGGCCTATTATTCATCATTGCCAATCTAGGATTTGGTGCAAGTGTGGTGGTAGCAAATTCGTTTCTCAATGATCTTGCAACCTCTGATGAGCGCGACGATATTTCATCCCGAGGCTGGGCGTTTGGCTACCTCGGTGGTGGACTGCTATTGCTTAGTCATCTCTTGTGGTTCTCGGGAGCAAAAGATTCGGGCGGAGCCGTAGAACCCATTATTCAAGGAGTCTTTCTCACAACAGGTATATGGTGGGCCTTGTTCACGTTTGTATCCATTGCGCTATTGCGCGATACAGTGCCAACGCGCAAGCATGAAACACATTCAATAAGGAAAATCTTCAGGCAACTCTTTACAACCTTGCGTGATCTTACAGCATACCCTCAAACACTACGCTTTTTTATCGCCTATCTTTTGTACAACGATGCCATACAAACCGTTATCGCAATGGCAAGTGTTTATGGTGCTGAAGAACTCGGTTTGGGCCTCGATGTTTTAATGCAGGCAATACTTTTGGTCCAGTTTGTTGCCATAGGGGGCTCTTTGTTTTTTGCCTGGTTAGCCGACCGTATTTCAACCAAACGAGCCATCATCGTTGGACTTCTAGGATGGTGTGCCGTGCTTCTTGCTGCATTCTTCTGGGTGCAGACAGCCACGCACTTTTTTATTCTCGCTGCAGTTATTGCCATCGTGTTAGGCGGAACACAGGCCCTTAGCAGATCGATGTTTTCTCGTATGATCCCAACGGGAAAAGAAGCAGAATATTTCTCGTTGTATGAGATATCAGACAAGGGTACGTCCTGGATCGGCCCCCTTGCATTTGGTCTAGCTTTAACCATGACCAATAGCTATCGATGGGCCGTTCTTTCGCTCATCATTTTTATGGTTGCAGGCATGCTTGTTTTGATGACTGTTAAGAACACAACGGCTGAAAAACTCAATGTGAGATGATGATTTTTCTGCTTGAGTTGTTTTGGTCTAGCACCCGTTTGTTCGTAGTCGAACTCGTGATTGTCAGTTGATTGAAAAGTTAGTGAATTGTGTGGCTGTGGTTAGCTCTTGAGGCAATGATACGTTATTCCTTTGCAGATACTCGGCCGGTGAGATATAGCCCACGCCACTGTGAATGCGTTCCTGGTTGTAGAAGCGCACCCAACGTGTCAGCACGGCATTGGCGTGTTGGATGAGCGCGCCGCCGGAATGCTCACCTTCAGCAATTCGGCATGGATCTTCCTTGCTTGCTTGGAGGCTTCGTCGAAGTCTTCGCAGGAGAAAAACTCCTTTAGTATTCCCTGCCATTCTTGCCGCTGGTTCTCGCTCAGTTTACTCAGCACGTTGCGCCGTCAATGACGATAAGCAGGCCCTGCTCAAAGTCCAAGCCGCGTGTCACCATGTCTCGTAGCATGACGGCTATGGCTGCTCCGTTCTCTGTTGTCGCCTGCGTAAGGCCTAGCGTCCGTTTGTCTCCTTGCTCGGTAATGCCAATGGCCACAACCATGTTCTGATTCTGGAGTACCTTGCCGTCGGTGAACATGGCCACGTAGGTTGCATCATCGAGCCGTCGCTCAAGAAACGGTTCCAATATCTCTCTGCTTTGCTCGGCGAAAGCTGCCGAAGGCGTTAACTTGGACAACCCGAACGAGTCCATGAGCACTTCAGCAGTCTCTTCGAATTGCCTTGCAAACTAAGGCCACAAAAGCCAGCTTCATACGCTGCGTTTACCTGGCAATCGCTATGCTTGCGCTGTAATCCCAGAATATAGGAATCAAGCTCCGACATCGGCACATGAGCCTTGCTTTGAAAGCTATGTGCCGCTATACACCGTAACACTAACGAAACGCTTGTGAACATCCATACCTAGACACAATATCGAATCATCAGGATGTGCTTGTGCAAGTTGATCAACGCGTAGCATATTTAACCTACGGTCTCTCTCAGGATGAGAGGGGGGGCAGGGGGAATGAGCCCCAAAAAAAAACGGCTGTCGCATCTCTGCAACAGCCGTCATACAAAACATGTACTTCGTAATTAGTCCATGATCTTCCGCAAAAACGCTGGCTGATTTCCTCCAGCGCTTCCGGCCTTGCGGATAGGTGGCTGATAGCCCCCTGCCGCTTGACTAGCATCTGGTTGAATGATAGGCACACTTCCGCTTGAAGGGGGCTCCTGACGCGGGATGCCGGCCTGTGAGCGTTGTTCTTGCTCGTGTTTGCGACGTAGGAACGCAGGCACATTCACATCGGTTGTATCGATGTTTTCCGTTGTTGTTGCAACAAACGGTGATGGTTGAGACGATGCTGCGGGACGGTAGATGTCGGGCGTTTCTTCTGAATCTGGAAGCGTGCGAACAATCTCAATAACAGGTGCGTGTGTTAGACCGCTTGTATGAACAATTGTCTTCTTCTCATCTTGTCTGCGGAATCCTGTAGCAACCACAGTAATCGAGATCTCATCATCCATGCTCTCGTCAATTACTACGCCGTGGATGAGATTCACTTCATCACCAGCGGCTTTTTCAATTGCAGAAACGGCTTCGCTTACTTCAAACATCGTCATGCTTTGGCCGCCCGTGATGTTCACGAGAAGTCCTTGAGCGCCGTAGATGGACATACCTTCAAGGATTGGTGAGTTGAGCGCATTTTGCGCCGCTTCAATTGCACGGTGCTCACCACTGGCCTGCCCAATACCCATGAGTGCATCACCCATTCCACTCATCACGGTGCGTACGTCTGCAAAGTCGACGTTTACATAGCCAACACCAGAGATGATATCGGCGATACCCTTTGTTGCATTGTACAACACCGTGTCTACCATTGCCAACGCATTAGCAAACGTTACATCTTTGTCAACAACCGTTAGGATGCGCTGGTTTGGAATCACAATGAGTGCATCTACATGTTCGCGTAGATCTTTGATGCCGGTTTCGGCAATTGTCATACGGCGCTTTGACTCATAGGCAAATGGTTTTGTGACGATGCCTACAACCAAGGCGCCTAGCTCACGGCCTACGCGGGCGATCACCGGTGCTGCTCCGGTTCCCGTTCCGCCGCCCATGCCGGCTGTCACAAAGATCATATCGCTTCCTTGAAGTGCATCGTACACATCGTCGATGCTTTCTTCCACAGAAGCTCTGCCCTTGCTTGGATCGGCGCCAGCGCCAAGTCCGCGCGTAGCGTCCTTGCCAAGCTGAAGCTTGATCCCCGCAGGGTTGTTCATGAGTGCTTGACGGTCCGTATTGGCCGCCACAAATTCAACGCCGTCAAGTCCACGTGCGATCATTGTTCGCACTGCGTTCCCGCCGCCGCCGCCTACGCCAACAACGCGAATTCTCGCGTCTGACGTAAACGATGATGTATCCAACTCTATGGCCATGATTCCCCCCGGAATGTGGTCTTGTTGCTGAAATAGTTATTACAAGTTTTCGAACCAGTCTTTGACGCCTTGCAGGAGCCCCTTTTTTTGAGGAGGGGGCTCTGCAGGTGTTTCGGACTGATGTACAATCTTCGGCTCGCGAGTATAGGTGGTGCTTGGAGCAACACTTCTACCTGCGCTGATGTTCTCTTCGGCAAATTCGTCTTCGTGTTCGATGCTGTAGAGTGCAAGGCCTACAGCGGTTGCATGAGATGGCGTTGTTACCTCACGGTAGAGTCCTTCTGTACTAAAACCGCGGGGCAGACCCTTGCTCACGGGAAGCCTGAAGCTGCGTTGCGCCAACATGTCGGCGCCACGTAGGTCCGAACATCCTCCAGTAATTACAACACCCGCAGCAAGGTGGTGTGCCAGACCTGACTCATGAATGCGCTGTTGAACGAACTCAAAAATCTCTTCCATGCGTGGTTCGATTACCTGACATAGAATCGTTTTTGATAAATCGGTTGGTTTGCGACCGCTCACTCCAGGGATCTGGAAATGTTCATCTCTGAGGATGCTGTCGCTTATCGCGTGACCGTGTTCTACTTTGATCTGTTCGGCATCGGCGTTACGTACACCAAGCACGGTTACGATGTCATCGGTAACACGCTGGCCGGCCAAACCAATCACGCTCACCGAACGCAATATGTTGTCTTTGTAAATGGCCATGTCCGTAGTGCCACCACCAATGTCCACAAGTGCAACACCAACTTCACGCTCTGCATCGTCCAGCACAGCCAAGGAACTTGCTATGGATTGTAACACTACGGCATCAACATGCAGTCCGGCGCGCTCCGCACACTTGTACACATTCTCAACTGCAGATGAAGAAGCCGTGATCACAAGTGCATTACCTTCAAGCCGGCGTCCGCTCATGCCTAGCGGATCGGATATTCCATCCTGTCCGTCGATGATATAGTCCTGCGCGATTACGTGGAGAATTCTACGGTCTGGCGTTACGTGCACCTGACTGAATTCTTCATGCAAACGCCTAACATCGTCGGCCGAAATTTCTGATGTTTTAGTAGTTACAATTCCCTTTGTTGTGAAAGTAGAGATGTGTTCTCCACTCACGCCGATTACAACGCGAACAAGTTTGTATCCACTTTGCTGTTCTGCTTTATCGATTACAGTTTTAATCGACTCTGCTGTTTTATTGATGTTTGTTACAACGCCTCTTTTCAGGCCGTCGCATTCAGCCGTTCCCGTGCCGAGTATCTCTACGGTCTTCTTTATAGGATCGTACGACGTAACAACAGCACACACCTTTGTTGTGCCAATGTCTAGTCCAACGTGGATCTCTGGCTGCATCATGCGGCATGCTCCGCAATGATGTTACGTGTGTGGTACCGCAACACAACTTGATTACGCCAACGCAAATCAACTTCAGAGATCGAAGCCATATTCAAACGTTGCGATGTTTCCTGCCAGAACACATTCATGTCGGCAAACGCCAACGCCGCACGCTCGGCATTCATCACCCCAAGCCGCCATCGCGTGTCATCAGTAACTACTTCAACGCAGTGCTTTGCACAGTCAAATCGTACTTCAGAAATCGATTGGTATAACACCGGATGCAACGTGCGAGAACCAGCAATCAGCAATGCAACAATGCTCTCTATGTCTTTGGCACGTAGCTCGCGTCCATCACTCGATTGCAACAGCGGAACGTTGTGGGCCGTGCGCTCAACAGCGTTTGGTAGCACAACGCCATGTGCATCAACGTATCGCAGCGATCCATCAGCACGAACAACGTGTGCAACTGGAAGACGTTCATCAACTTCAACAGTGAGTTGCCGTACACCTGAGAAATACACAACGGCACTTCGCACATATGGGATTGCCTCAACACGTTCACGAACATCCGCAAGTGTAAGAGATCGCAAGCTCTTGCTCTTGAGCGTGTCTACGGCATGGAGCACTGCAAGCCTACTCAGACCCGTAGCTCCCGTAACCTCGATGTTCTGGATGTGCTGGCGCTCATGCCATTGCGAGGCCATGAAGCCGAGGAAAAGTACGCCGAGGAGGGTGACGACGAGGCCTGACGACCGGCGGCCGCCAACTGGGTTCGTTTCATCACGTCGTCTCTTCGCCACGATCTCCCTCCGGATGTGGACAACCCAACGAGGTTATGCACATATGTGGTTAACTGCTGCCGTTGCTTCTTGTTTTCAACCCCGATTCTCACCCCATAATTCTCGATATCTCCGAGTTCTGCAAGGGGTTACGACCTCGACAAATGTAGTGTACAAGCATGGAAGAAGCAAGAGAAGTATACAGGAAAGAAGCGGGCGTTGAGCACAGGTTATCCACATGGAGTGGAGAACGTTACTTTGAACTACGAAAGAGACCTCGTCCTACCACCGTCCACGATGATGCTTGTGCCCGTGATATACGAGGCTGCTGGAGAGGCCAAGAAGCCCACCGCATTGGCTATTTCCTCGGTCTTGGCAAATCGTCCAATAGGGATTTCAGCCTGCAACGCACGCCTAACCTCGTCCTCTGAAAGCCCCTGTTTTGTTGCCTTTCGGCTGACTATCGCCGTAAGCCTATCGGTCTCGGTTGCTCCAGGAAGTACGTTGTTTACGGTAATTCCAAAACCCGCCAGCTCGTTTGCCATTGTCTTGGACCAGCTTGCCATTGCACCACGAATGGTGTTGCTCACTCCAAGCCCATCTATTGGCTGTTTAACAGATGTGGATATGATGTTAATTACCCTGCCGTACGAGGCTAATCTCATTCCTGGTACGAGAACCTTGGTGAGTTGATGGGCTGCAAGTATATGATTTTCAAAAGCTTGTTTGAGGCTTTCCACAGTGCTTTCCACAAGGGGTCCACCGGCAGGTCCAGCAGTGTTATTCACAAGAATGTGGATAGAGCCATGCTCATCCACAGAGTTCTTCACATGTGTTAACAACTCCACTTCATTGCTAATGTCCACTGCAATGGCCAAGTGATGTTGTCCCCCATGAACGCTGAGGGACGTGAGTGCCTCCATTAGTGTCTCAGGGTTGCGTGCCAGCAGGGTTACGGAGGCACCATTGCGGGCCAGTTCTTGTGCTGCCGCCCTACCTATGCCTTGTGAAGCGCCGCAGACAAGGGCTCGGCGACCGTTTAGCGAGAGATCCATATTCATCCTTTACGTGGTTTCGTACCTTTGTGCCTTGCGAAACTACCACCATGGAGAGCACCAATCATGTCCGTGATCCCACCATTTCAACTTCAGCAGTGGATTGATGAACATAGGCACCTACTTAAGCCCCCTGTAGGAAACTCCAAAATCTATGAAGACACAGACTTCATTGTGATGGTAGTTGGCGGACCAAACGCTCGTAAGGACTATCATTATAATGAAGGTGAAGAATTCTTCTATCAAATAGAAGGAGACGTAACGGTGAAGATCATAGACGATGGCGTGCCCAAGGATATGCATATCAAACAGGGCGACATTTTCCTGCTCCCACCACGTACGCCGCATTCACCTCAACGTCCAGCCAACACCGTAGGCCTGGTCATCGAACGTAAACGTGAGACGGTGGAGCTCGATGCCTTCATGTGGTTTTGCGAGAAGTGTGGCACCAAACTCTACCAAGAGTTCCTTCCACTTACAGATATCGTTGCGCAGCTTCCTCCGATTTTTGAACGGTTTTGGAACAACATGGACCACCGTACATGCAAAACATGTGGTGCAGTTATTGAGCCCCCTACAAAGTCCTGATTATGCTAAAGATTGACTGTCACGCGCATATTCTGCCCGAACGTTGGCCCTCCCTCAAGGACAAGTTTGGATATGGTGGCTTTATCCTCTTGGATCATTACGCCCCTGGTAAGGCGAGAATGATGCGTGATGATGGTACGTTCTTCCGTGACGTGGATGCAAACTGCTGGGACGCTGATGCAATGCTTGCGGATATGGACGCTCATGATGTAGATGCCATGGTGCTCTGCACCGTACCGGTATTGTTCTCGTATTGGGCCAAACCCAAAGACACGCTTGAATGGTCTCGGTACCTCAACGATCATCTAGCTGAAGTGGTTGCCAGCCATCCTAAGAGGTTCATTGGCCTTGGAACATTGCCAATGCAGGATGTAGACCTAGCGATTGAAGAAATGCATCGATGTGTTAAAGAACTGGGGTTCCCTGGTGTTGAGATTGGCACCAATATCAATGGTGTAAATCTTGACGACAGGTCGCTCTTCCCTTTCTGGAAAGCTGCCGAGGAAATGGGAGCCGCAATTTTTGTGCACCCCTGGGAAATGATGGGCTCGGAACGCACAGCAAGGTACTTCCAACAATGGCTGGTTGGAATGCCCGCCGAAACTACCTTGTCTGTAACATCCATGATCTTTGGCGGTGTGTTTGATGCATTCCCTAATCTCCGCGTGATGTTCTCTCATGCAGGGGGTTCCTTCCCTTTCACGCTTGGAAGGATTTCTCACGGGTATCATGCTCGTCCAGACCTATGCAATGTGAATGAAGTCAAAGACCCTATTTCCTACGTTGGCAAGTTCTGGGTAGACTCCATCACCCATAACGCAGATGCCCTTCGGTTCCTGTTAGCATTGCTGGGTCCAGAAAAGATCGGATTTGGCACCGACTACCCGTTTCCGTTAGGTGATTTGGAACATGGCAAGTTTATTCAGGACATGCCAGACCTTTCGCCTGCAATTAAGCAACAACTGTTTGCTGGTACCGTTCTCGAATTCCTCAACCTGAACGAACGAGACTACGCTCCGGGGATAAGCAACTCCGATTCTGAAACAGTTTTCGAATAGAACTGCATGAGGTTTTCCCAACCTTATGTAGATTTGTGGCCCACCCACGGAGGGCTCGCATAATGGTATTGCAGCTGTCTTGAAAACAGCCGGGTTTGCGCCTGTGGGGGTTCGAGTCCCTCGCCCTCCGCCACTTCCGCCACTTCCACCACATACATCAAGAATCACCACATGTCAAAAATGAATATCGCCCTCTTGAGCCTAGCTTGTATTGCTGTACTCTCAGCTTGTTCCGAAGAAACAACCCAGCCACCAGCTTCTGGCAACTATGTAGTTTCCAAAACTGGATCGTACTATATCCATACAAACGTTCTTGTCGACATTGCCAGGGATGGGAAAACAACGGAAATTCCTTCTCCGGCAGACAGCACTGTTGTTACTGGTGCAGCAACCATCAGCGGAAAATCAGCCGTTCGTTCGGTTGTGTTCACCGCTGGCATCCCTACCGACACAACATATCTTGCTCAAGAAGGCTCCAAGGTTTTGGAGTATTTCCCAATCGCATTCTCCATTGTTGGTGCTTCTGTTGATCTTGGTGTTCGTTGGGTAACTACATTCGATGAATCCGCAACGTCATGGACAGCACTCACAGACACGATTGCGCCTTTCAAGTTTATTGTGGGGATCGATACGATATATCCGAACACGGATTCGACTCGTATTGACACAGTGGCTTACAACCTTTCTGTTAAGCTCAACTTTACTGGCACAAAAACAGGCACGGAGAATCTTACGATCGACGGTCTATCTGTTGCCACAACAAAGTCCGTCATCAACATCGCAGCAACTATCTACGTAAATATTTCCGGAACTATATTCCCTGTTGAAATCTCTTTGCCACGCACATATTGGTTTGCCAAGGACGTTGGTGTTCTGAAGATTGATCAAGAAGCCAAGGTTCTCAATTCATCACCAATTCCTCCTTCTGGCATTCCAGGGCTAAAACAAACTACCGTGCGATATACTATCGCTAAGTAACGCCAGCGCTAAACCGAATACATCAAAAGGGGCCTGCAGGAAACTGCAAGCCCCTTTTTGCATGAATGTCTAGTCTATCTTAATCGTTGCCAAGTCCACAACTTGAGCCGCACGTTTGAGACGTACAGTTGTACTCTGCCTTTGCTCGGTAGGACTTCCGTAGTTGCGATAGACTGTTACTTGGATTGTAGTGGGGCCGGTAATGCGCTGCTGACGATCGCCATAAAAGTTGGCTTGGACTTTATAACTCCCCGTTGGCGCGGTCTTTAACATGTATTCTTCAGGACCGTATCCACCCGTTAGATCATGCGATAATCTGCCACCAGAGCGAGTATTCCTGTGGCTGTAGTAACATTTCTCTTGTGTTGGCTCAGTCACCCATAGATCAATATCGCAGTTGTCAGAATCCCAATCCACTACAACGCGAATATCCGAGGCAACCGAATATCTCAGTTGTTCAGGAATACCTGAAACATCTACGAGATTCGAATTTGCGCCAATGATATGGTTCATCTCATTCAGTGCGATAAGTTCAACTTCAGGGAACCTACCGTCCCACTTTTGGAGAGCCATTTCATAGAGCATAACAACGGCCTTTTGATGTTGTCCAGCCGCATCGAGTGCTAGGGCTAGATCGCGGTAAGATTGCGGCTCTTCATCACGTATCGTTAGCACATCCTTGAACACCTCAACCGCATAATTTGGTTGATCAAGTTGCATCAGGCGCCGAGCTAGGATCCGTAACATCTGGTGGTTTTCGCCTTCCAGCTCCGCAAGGTTTGTGAGAACTCGCAATGCTAAAATGTTGAGCCCCTTTTCGCGAAGTGCATCGGATACATCAAGGTAGAAACCCACATTTTTACCGAATGCGTCGCGGCTAGAGAGATACCACGTATACATCGAGTCCTTGGTAGATGCTTGCATGGATTTGCACCATGCATCGCGATGCATTACAAGAGGTGCGGTTGGAATTTGTGTGGCTCGGGATTGTGTTGATGGATTTCGATCTGTGGTATTAACGATTCCACCAATTGCTTTTCCATACTCCAGGCCATAACCTTCTGTTTGTGCATTCACTTCATCCATAACTGAAATGGGATTACGCTGCACATCGTCCTCGGAGACTGACCTTGCAATTGTCGGACTACCGGAACCTTTCTTGACGGTGATGGCAGAAGCAACATTATCACGAGCAATTTTCGTCATTTTGTCCGGTGCCACCGACGCTACCCCAATGCTTGTTGAAAGGACCATTTCGGGTTGAGCAGAAACGTCCATGATGTGTAAACGAGCTCCGTTTGATATGACTGTGAAATTCAAGTCCAGCGTTTCGTTAGCAGAAAGATCGACCTCCTTGGTTACGGTATCATAGCCAACTGCAGTAACGCGCACTGGGTACCGACCTGCTGCAACGTTTTGCACGATGTATCTACTGTCGAGCTTCGTTACGGCACCCCGCGTTGTGCCAATAACGCGAACTGTTGCTCCAGAAACGAACTTTCCATCTACGCCTGTGACCAAACCAGTAATGATGCCAGATACACCACTAATCCTAGGAATAGCCGCATTTGATACGTTTGCGACAACAGTATCACTTGTAGATTTTTTTACAATTGGCTTTAGGTACCACGACTTCCAGCTACTGACCAGTGAGGTAAGATATGCTAGACGGACGTCGGCAGATTGAACCGCAACCTTTGGGTGATCTTTCTTCCACGCGTTCCACTGATACACTAACTCAGGTTCTGAGGCAGGGGGCTTGATGTCATACTGCATATAGTCGTTGAGACTCTCAAGCACGAGAAGTGAAGTGCCTGGGGTAACAACTCCAAAACGCAATCCTAGTTGCATGATGGCATCGGCGTTTGTACGCCTGTTACCAGCTAGGGAAGCTACTTCTTGTTGCGCCCACTGCCGTGCGGCTGTTAAACCATCCACCTTATGTTCTGCTGTATTAACTACAAGCTCTTTGCGGCTTACCTCTTCACCATTCAAGGTATATGTGAGTTCGAGAGTTGCAGCAGCCGACTTCAATTTCCCTACGATTGTGTTGCATAAACCTGCCTCCACAGAAGCCCTTGGGTAAACCGCTTCCATTGCACCATCAAGTACACGAACTGAAGCAAGCATCAACCTTGTTGTAAAGATCGAAGCCATAACATCTTTCACACTGGTTACGCGCAGGTCAAACACACTCCCACCTGTGCCAATACAAATCGCACGTAAAACATCAACATCTGCAAATGTGCTTGCTACAAGCCCCATTACCGGACTTGTACCCATGTCTGGCATACTCTTGCCAAACGTGCTCAGTCCGTCTGAAACGAGGAACGTGAGGTCAGTCCTGAATTCGGAGAATGGGACAATTCCTAGTTGCGTTGCACCATCATAGGTTAAACCCAAAAGTACTTTTTGCAGATCAACCCAACGTCCGTCCCTTACTGAGAATTTCTTCTTCAAGATAGTCTCGTGTGCAAAAACGTGAAGGTTGACTTCCACGTTTCGATTACGATCAAAATATGCAGCAAAAAACTGCAGCTCCTTTTGATGATCGCGTTTTGCCCCAGACAATGAAGCATCCCAGGCAATTGCGATAGAGCGCGGAGCAACACGCGCTGCGGATGTTGCGGCAACGTTTGGAGTTGCTACCACAATAGAGGCGTATTGTTCGCCAGAATGATCATTCACGGTGATCACCTGCGCAGCAGGCACAACAGGCACGTCAATCACAAAGGGATGGGTGATCAGGAACTTATTGCGTTTTACAGTAGACGTGAACTGACGTCCACGGTTTGAGAAGGAAACTTGTTCTGTGTTATTGCCTGAGAGTTGCGGAGTAGAACCAAAAGCAGCCACTGAAACGTCCCACGTAAACACGTCAACAGTATCATCAACTGCAATAGGCAATGTGTACTGCATGCCATCGGCCCCCTGCGATAAATCTTGTTCATAGGCGATGAGTACTCTGCGAGTGTTACGAGGCATGATGGGGTATATCCTCGTGCGGAATGCATTGTCCCGCGTCCACTCCAACAAGGCAGGGTCTACTCCCCTTCGCTCAATGGCCTCAAAGGTTACGCGTGCCTTTGATTTGTCTACTACAACAGCATCTCTGAGCTTGCCATTGAGGTCTAATGCAAAGCGTGATACCGTTTGCCCGTCGGCCACAGGAAAGGAAAACTGACCTTCAAGAATGCGATCGTTTGGATTATACACAACAATCTCAAGTGTTGTTGTTGCTAGAGTGCCCCGTATGTCTGTAGACGCTTTCATTGACACAATGTGAAGAGGACTTTTTTTGGCATTCTCATCGTCCACAAAAACACCAAACGTTGAACGAACTGCTGGCCTTTTAGCGACTACGGTATCTGCAACTACTTGCTCCTTGGGGCTACGTCTTTCAATTGTTTGATGGACGTATGAGGCAACGAGGAGTACCGGAACGAGTACGAGCGTTAGTGCGATGATCTTTTTCATAGTGGTCTCCTCGAGTTTAATGTTGAATGAGAAGGCGTTGTACGAGGCGTGTGCCCAATTCCGGAAGGTCTACCACTACCAAGGCCATTCCAGTAGGTAGTGATTGAAGATCAGTGAGCATGATCGTTGTAGTACCCCGATCAAGATTCACTGTCTCCGCTACTACTGCAAGCTCACGGCCGGCAATGTCCATGATTGTAACTCGCGCATGGCTTGCTGTTACTGTGTTTACTACAAGCGTTGCATCAGACCCAGTTGCTGGATTTGGGAATATGTTTTCAACACGAACACCTTGTGCCGCATGGCGCTGCTCTTGGAATGGGGCTATTTGGTTCGTAATCTCGTTTGCCTCACGAGGTGCAAACCATAACACGGCCGTCACGCCTTGATGGGGATATTGATGCTGAGACGTGAGAGCAATCCGCACAGGCACAAGCTGATTCATCTCTGGTGACCCTTGCTGCTGATCATACCAAGAGGCATACGCCCCCTGATCGTCATACAACGTAACAGCAGTTGGCGTTTGGCCTAGGTCAGGGTCTGACGTTGGCCTCAGCGCTATGCCCCCAGTTGATATGGTTACTCTACGTCCGTCCTCTACAAACCAGATCTTTCCTTCTTCAACATGTATCCCAAGAGCAGCAAGTTGATCATTTGTTGTCGGTAGAATACTGACGATTGGCCTCGGTGTACCTGGTTGTTGGGCTATGACAACTGAAGCCTCCTCATCAACAACTGGTTGCACGTTTACCGCCTGAGTGGTTAGTTCAATTTGCACCTCGTCCACGGTGGGCTGAGCAAAATAGATGGCCGCCACCCCAGCAGCGCCAAGAATCGCTGTGCCGATAATAACGAGAGGTTTGCGGAAAATTGAATGCTGTTGTTCTTGCTCAGGAGCAATCGCTGCTTGTGGTGTTAGCAGAGACAAGATCTCATCATCACTAAGGAGGGGTCCATGATGCTGCGTGTTCATTCTGCACCTACTTGTTGTTGTTCAGAGAATTGTGGTGAAACGCCTAGATGATGTTGTAATGTGCGGCGGGCACGCATGAGGCGGATCTTGATTGAGGAAATGGTGCCGCCTTGAATCTTTTGAATCTCGGCTATGGGCATGTCGGCAATCTCATAGAGCATCAACGCCTCACGAGAACGATGGGGCAACTTCCCTAGGGCATCGTGAAGTATTGCGTTGTCAGTGAGTTGTTCCGGCGAACTACCAGAAGCAGCGAGGGATTCTTGATGCTCTTCTGTGAGGAGTCCGAAGAATCTCTGCCGTGTGTATTTGCGCTTGTAGGAGTTTACAGCTACGGTGTAGGCGTAAGATTTAAACGCCGAGTAGTCTCGGATTGATTCGAATCGTTGCCAAAGGACAACGATGGTGTCCTGCATCAAGTCGCGCGCCGCATCGCGGTCTCGCGTTATATTCAAACAAAACGATTCCAGCTTTTGTTGGAACGGTTTTAGGAGTTCAAGAAACTCACTCTGCCGGCGTACAAGATCATCCATTGGCCCACCTTTCTGTTACTATTATCTGAGAGGCAGGGCAACAGCAAACGGTTACATTCACTCACGCATCTTACGCGAGATCCACAGATCTAACCCTCCGGCTCCGCCAGGACGGTTGCTAGCAAATACATACGAGCCGTCTTCAAGGCGGGCACAGTCGCTCTCATCAAATTCTGTGTTAAGTGCATCCATCGGTACTGGCTCCTGCCAAGCCCCGTCTCTATAGACCGAATAGAACACGTCAAAGCCGCCCTTGCCGCCGATACCGTTTGAGGCAAAGTATAGGCTGTCTGACGTGATGAAGTGCGGAGAGATCTCATCGCCGGATGAATTGACTATTCTGCCTAGTGTGGTTGGGTCACTCCAGGTAAGATCGTCCCTACGGTCACTCACCCACAGATCTAAACCACCTTCTCCGCCAGGTCTGTTTGTACATATTACCATGCGTGTACCGTCTGGGGATACCGCCGGATGCGAAACAAAGAAGGGACCGTTGATCGACTCAATTGGTTTGCCAAGATTAAATGCTGCATCGTCCCGAGGAACACTCACAATTCCCGCAAACGACTGTTGTTCATACACGCTGTAGCATACACCATAGGCTTCGCCACCTGCTGCGAATGTTATCATGCCACGTTGTGAACTACCCTCAACGAATGTTCCTCCGATGGGTTCTGCGTTCCCATCCGTTTGCGCACCACAACGGTATAGACCTGCCTTGCCGCTGCGCTCGGATGTAAAAACTAGCATTCTTGTTCGTGGGTCATACGCAGGAGCATAGTCTGCCTCCTTGGAATTACATGATACCATCGGCACTGGATCTTCTATGCTCTGTGCATAGAGATGTGCGAGGCTGCAAGCGATACCAAAACAGATAGCAACTAGAATACGCATTACACGCCCCTCGTGGTGGGAGACCAAATGAACTTGTGCATCTGGAGCTGAAAGCGAACACGGAGCTTGTCTTCGAGAATCCATGTTACGAGTTCCAAAAACGTAAGCTTGCCAAATACGCACGACATTAACACAGCAGCAACACGATTCTCGAGGTTGAATTCCTTTACACATGCCCGTGCATATTCGTAGTCGTTGCGCGACGAGATTACAAATTTTACTTCGTCATGAGAGCGCAGAATCGTGAGATTTTCGCGACGGTTGAGTGATTCCATTTTTGAGTCGGGACACTTTACATCCATGATGCAGATAACTCGTGGGTCCACCGTGCCGATGTCTACGTGACCACCAGTTTCTACAGCAACTGCATAACCGAGGTCACACAACAACGACATCAATGGAAAAACTCCTTGTTGTTCAAGGGGCTCTCCACCCGTAAACTCTACAAACTCACAGCCGTAGGATGTTATCTCATGGAGAATATCGGCACCCGTCTTCTCCATTCCAACAGTGCGATGATCTAGCGCATATGGCGTGTCGCACCACACACAACGTAACGCACATCCTTGCAGCCGAATAAAGACGCACGGCAGCCCAGCTCGTGTACCTTCTCCCTGAACGGAATAGAAGATCTCACTGAGGTTGAAGATCACATCGCGAATATCAACGGATGGGTAGTAGGTGTGAATTGGTTTGGTAGACATTTAGTGCAATTTACGCGACGCTCACGTTGCCAGCCACTTCAAAGAGTCTGAGGATTTCACCTCTCACCAGTTGATTTTCGTTTTGACGTAAGTGAGGGTCTTTCTCGAGCAGTCCAAACGCATCTTCTCGTGCAATCACAATAAGTGTGGCATCTGACACGATGTCTGCAAATCTGAATTCGGGCAAACCGCTCTGCCTGATTCCGAGTACGTCGCCTGGACCGCGCAGCCGCAAGTCAACCTCCGCTACTCGGAAACCGTCCGTGGTCTCCACCATCGTTTTCAATCGCACAACGGACTTAGCCCTATCCTCCGCGCCAGAATTGCGAGAAACGTGATAACGGAAGTGATCCTTTGTAACCAAGAAACAGAACGACTGATCTGTTCCTCTACCAACACGACCTCTGAGCTGATGGAGTTGCGACAGTCCAAATCGCTCAGCGTTCTCGATGAGCATGATGCTTGCATTTGGTACGTCTATGCCAACTTCGATGACGGTTGTTGATATCAGAACATCAATTTCTTTGTTGAGAAACCACCTCATCGTTTCTTCTTTCTCCGCCCACGGCATTTGGCCATGCAATAGGCCTACTCTCACAGCAGAAAAAACCGATCCTTTTAGTTCTTCGTAGTGCTCAACTGCACTCTTTGCCTCGATTTTTTCGCTCTTCTCAACAAGTGGATATACAACGTATGCTTGCCGGCCGGCCTTAACCTCGGAGAGAATGAAGTTGTAGACTCCGTCGAGTTGCGACTCAAACACAATCTTCGTTGTAATGGGGCGCCTGTTGGCCGGCATCTCGTCGATCACCGATGCATCGAGGTCTCCATACAACGTCATCGACAACGTACGGGGTATCGGTGTGGCAGACATTACCAAGATGTGGGGCGTTCTCGGACCGCCAGCGTGTGATGCTCGCCCCATACGGCGCAGCTCCGCTCTCTGTGCAACTCCAAAACGATGTTGCTCATCGATTACGATAAGGCCCAGCTTATTGTACTGAACATCTGCCTCAAACAGGGCATGTGTACCTACAACAATCTGTGCTTCTCCACTGGCAATCAGTGCCAATGATTCGTTGCGTTCTTTTTTCTTCTGACCACCAACGAGGTGTACTACTCTAACCAGCGAGTCGCCTAACATTCTGCATATACTATGCAGATGTTGTTCTGCTAGAATCTCTGTGGGAGCCATGATCAATGTCTGATACCCATTGTCAACTGCATTGAGCATACACAGCAACGCAACAATCGTCTTGCCCGAACCAACGTCGCCTTGAAGAAGTCGGTTCATTGGCAGACCCGACGTCATGTCTGCCACGATCTCGCGAATCACTCGCTTCTGAGCGTTCGTTAAACTATACGGCAAACTCTCGATTAATGAACGTGCGTGTGCACTCTTTGCCTGCATAGAAATTCCTGCTTCAGGACTTCTACGAGACTGTCTGCGAGCAGCCAATAAGAGCTCAAACACAAACAGCTCTTCATACTTCATCCGGTACCTGGCACGATCTATGTGCGCAAGCGATGTTGGCACGTGTAGCTCCCGCAGCGCCTGCTGTTTGCCCATCAGCCCCCTCTGGAGTAGGATGGTTTCTGGAAGGGGCTCCGTGATATCCATCAGCGCTGATTCGAGTACGTGTTCTACGATAGAACGCATGTGGCGCATCGTAACGCCGGCATTGCGTAAACCCTGCGTCATTGGATATGTAGGGAGCGTCTTGCCCGTAAGGAACTGTTCGATTTCCTCAGCGTCTATCTCTTCAATTTCTGGGTGGTGGATTGTGAGCTGACTCCATTTGGCCTCATAATCTGGTACGCCACTGATCAAGAACGTATGGTCGAGCTTCAACAGCTTTCCGTAGTACGCTGTTTGGTTCCAGAACACTAACTGCGCCGAAGAGCCAGAGCCATCGCCAATCGTAACGGCAAGCATGGCTCGCCCCTTACCAACAGTTTTGAGTCTAACATCAGTTACCGTAGCGATGATTGATGTTTGAGAGGTTACGTTAACTATCTGCGATGTATCACCAGTCCACAAGTCGGGCGCACGTAGTTTTTCCAACATCGCCGCGATGTTTGGGGCTGCCTCTCGGCTGATATAGCCCCTCGGCACGCACATCAGAACGTCATAGGGCGTTATTATACCCTCGTTTGCAAGAGCTTCTGCACGACGTGGACCAACGCCCTTTACATATTGTAGCGGGAGGATGCGTGGCGATTTGGCAGCCTCATCACTCATGGCTTATCGTTCTTTGGGTTCCATAAACGGAAGTGTATAGCCCGTACACTCTATCAGAACACTATCCCCCGCAATGAATAGCAGCCGTTCCTTGGACCGTTTAACTGACCTTGTTGCAGCAAATGCAGCATAGATCTGATTCTCAAGCTCCATTCCGGGGCAAGCCATCTTTGTTGTAACCAACGGACCAAATGTAACAGAGTCGCCCTTCTGCGCATAGGAACCCGAGAACATATTACATCCACCAAAACCCATAACTCGATTAGAATCTGACTGAAACCGGAATTGTGGCTGACGTGGCCGGGTTGTATCAAACGGAACGGTTATACCAGCAACGGCTATCACTTGCCAAGTCATGTCAGTGATCAATGGGGCGGATCCGCATGCAGACAGGCAGAAACAAATCAGTGTTAGGAATACCGCCCAGCAAGCATTATTCGTAGGCTTCATGTGGCTTCCTTTGAGGCAACAGTTGAACCGTCCAAAACTGACATCCATTCATTTACATCAGGAGCGCGGCCGTATCGTATGGCATCAAGTTCGGCTTTGAGTTTAAACATGATGTTGTCTGGCGAAATGTGAAGTCCAAGTTCTAATCCATCAACCGAAATCAGTTCAATTGGTGCAATACTTGCGGCTGTTCCAACACCAAATGCCTCACTCACCAAGCCAGATGTAAGTCCAGCTTGTAATTCATCCACGCTTAGCTGGCGTTCATCAACTGGTATTCCTAAAGCACGAGCTATATGGAGAATACTGTTGCGTGTTACACCATCAAGAATAGTGTCAGACAACGGAGGTGTTACGAGTGTGCCATCAATAACAAAGGCAACATTCATCGTTCCAGATTCTTCTACCCATGCGTGATCCCGCGCATCTGTCCAGATCACCTGATCGAAACCTTGGTCTTGCGCAAGCTTCGTGGGATACATGGCAGCCGCATAGTTACCAGCACATTTTGCAAAACCAGTTCCTCCGTGGACGGCACGCGTGAACTGACGTTCTATCTTCACTTTGAGGTGTTTTTGATACAGTGTGCGGAAAGGTCCACCAACCACCATAAACAGAAACTCGTCGGCAGACTTTAGCCCCATGCGTTCTTCACTTGCCACAACAAACGGGCGGATATAATATGCGGCATCGGGTCCGGGTGGCACCCAATTCCGATCCACGTCTATCAACGTATGAATTGCGTCGCTAAAAAGTTCCAAAGGCACATCCGGCATACACATGCGCACCAGTGAGCGGTTGAGTCGCTCATGGTGTCTCTCTGTTCGGAACACGCCTATGGAATCATCCTTCATTCGATAGCCCTTCATGCCCTCAAATACCAACTGAGCATAATGAAGTCCGAGGGCAAGGGGCGCCATTGGAATGGGCTGATAGGGTTGGATACGAGCGTTTTTCCACTCACCATCGGCGTATTCGGCGATGAACATGTGATCGCTTGGGACGTTGGTAAGAGTGTGGGACGCTACGGAAGCAACATCTAGGCGAGGAAAATTTGTTCTGTCTACGGGAATAAGCATCGGCAAATCTATGGAGGACGGGCCTTCCGCCACGTCTCTATCCTGTCATGTACAAAAGTTGTGATAGAATTGGCACCCAATGCCATCTGGGCGGCCACCCCATCGGTAACAAAAGGCAAAACCCACCGCGGCAGGCTCCCTGCCTCGTTTTTCATGGCCTCCTGCAGGGGTATAAAGAAGGCCGAGGCCTGCAGAACCTTGCCTGCGGGGTCGTACAAGAGGTACCGCTCACTCCTGCAGATTCGCCGAAGCTGATCGCGCATGAGTATCCGAACGTTCTTAGCATAGGCAGCGCGCGGCGGAAGAGGTGCGCCGGATGAGCTTCCGGTTGGCAGACAGGACACTATTCCTGCCGTTCCAGCAGCGATTGTGGCCTCCGCTACCATGTCGCGCAAGGTGAGCCCCCTACCAGCCACCTCAAACGTATCGCGCATTAGCCACAACGAGTCCCACATCGTGCTTCTGTATCCAGTTCTGAGGTGCATTATCTCGAGCAAACAGGCCAGGTAGGCATTTACCCAAAAGGCGGCTCGCGAGTTTGGCAAAAAAGCCGACGGGCGTGCCGTGGATAAAACATTTCGGTAGTTACGATAGGCCATGCTATTCCAGCCAGTGGTTAGAAGTTTCCCGCGCACGGTGCTCTCCTTCCACAATGAGTCAAAAGAAGTGTGGTCAACAACGTCGGCACTCTCGTCCTGACCGATTACAACGCCCTGAGACATCACGGGAATACACGTGCCAAACAAACAAAGTATCATGAGTAAGAAGCGGAACATGATATCTTCGTTCTTCTATGAGTGAACAACGTGACATTAGAGTCATCACCACAGTAGCAGAAATGCAGAACTTTGCGCGAAGCGTGCATGGGGCTGGGCAAACAATTGGCTGTGTACCCACCATGGGATACCTTCATGAGGGCCACGCCTCACTGATCAGGGTTGCCGCAGCCCGTCATCAAGTTGTGGCGGTTTCGATCTTTGTAAATCCAACGCAGTTTGGTCCCACAGAAGACTTTGCGCGCTACCCTCGCGATTTATCTCATGACTTGGAAATCGTTCGTGCGTCTGGAGGAACGGTGGTTTTTGCACCTACGGTGGAGGAAATGTACCCCTACGGCGCCAAAAGCACCATCCATGTATCTGGCATCACAGAGATGTTGGAAGGGGCTATGCGCCCAACACATTTTGATGGAGTGGCAACGGTTGTCTCCCGACTATTTGAAGCGATGATGCCCGACGAGGCTTTTTTTGGTCGCAAGGATTTGCAACAAACGCTGGTGATCCGCAAGATGGTTGCCGTCTCTGAAACCGATACTGTGCGGCGTGTGCTGGTTACGGTACTTCCTACGTTGAGGGAGGCCGACGGTTTAGCAAGAAGTTCACGTAATGTGTATTTGTCGGCAGAAGATCGTGCCGATGCTCCCATCATTTATTTGGCACTTTCTGATACCAAAAACGCGATACTACACGGAGAACATTCTACTAGTATCATTGAATCCGTTATGAGGAATCGGTTGAGTAGTGTTAACAGGCTAACGATAGATTATGCCGTAGCAGTGGACGCAGAAACATTATTGCCGAAGCCCCATTATTCTGTAGGCGCCGAGGTGGCGTTGTGCATAGCCGTTCGGCTTGGAAAAACCCGGCTGATAGACAATGAAGTTGTCTGCATCACAACGTGAGGCGGTAGAGCAACCACTCGTTCATCCACGTGGCGTTTCTCCGTGCGTAAAAATCGCGCGCTAGCATATTCCAGTCTAACACTTGCCAGTCTAGCCGCCCGCAGCCACGGTCAGCGGCCTGCTTCTTCACTGCTTCGAAGAGTAAGCCCCCTGCCCCCGACGTGCGATGTTCTTCGAGTACAAAAAGGTCTTCGAGATACATCGTGGGTTTTGCTAAAAATGAAGAATACGTTTCCAAGCATATGGCATATCCAACGGACGCACCATCCTCGGTTACAGCAAGGTATGCCTGATACTTCGGCTGCACTCCAAACGCATGTTCACGTAAGCGGGCAATTGCCTCTGAGGATGGCGGGCTGAGCTTCTCATACAATGCGAGTGCGTTGACGAGGTCTACAAATTCGCCAAATCTTTCTGGAGCGAGCGCAACAACTTGCACGTTAAAGTGCCTTCTGTAAGAAATCCACAAACAACTGGCCATTGGAACGGAATTGTGTCTGATAGCCAGACTGAGCGATGAACGTACCATCACTCTTGAGCAATACGTAGAGTGGATTGGCAACAGTGCCATATGACTTGAGAATGTTTTGATTTGAAATGTATGGCTCAGTTTTTTTGTCTGTATACAACTGTACAAGTACAAACTTCTTAAACGTCTCATGCACATCAGACTTCGTAAAAACATCCTTTTCCATGAGTCTACAATTCACACATGCAAATCCTGTGAAGTCGATAAAGATCGGTTTGTTTTCTTGAGCCGCAATCTTCTTTGCCTCCTCAAGGTTGTTGAGCCACTGCAGTCCATCGTGTGCAGCAGTTGACGTCTGTTGTGTTGTGGGCACCATCGTTGCAGAGGTTCCATTAATAGCATCGAGCAACTGGTGGTAGTTCTCTGGTGGCAGAAGTGCTTCCAAATCCGAAGCAAGGGGCTTGCCCATCATCCCTGCAACAAACCAGAACCCTAACGATGCAAAGATCACCGCAAATACTGCACGCAATCCGCTTACCTTCTCGAGGGTAGAATCGAGTTTCATTTCGAATGTGCCGATAAGGTAGAGCACGATGAGAAAACAAACGCCCGACCAGATGGCAAGGAACATCTCACGTGGAAGTAGACCAAGGCCAAAGATGAACTCGGCCGTTGAGAAGAATTTGATCGCCGCAGCAATCTCCAAGAAGCCCATAACAACCTTTAGGTTGTTCATCCATCCACCCGCTCGCGGCAGGCGTACAAGAAGTGATGGGAACATCGAAAGTGCAACAAACGGCATAGCGAATGCAGTTGCAAAGCCCAATGTTCCCACTGCCGGATACAAGTAACTTCCGCTAGACGCACTGAGTAACAGTGTGCCAATAAACGGCACCGTACACGTGAATGACGTAAGGGAGAATGTAAGGCCCATGAGGAGAATTGATATACTTCCATCGCCTTGCGACTTCTTGTTCAACGCGTTCATGATAGAGATGGGAACTTGGATCTCAAATGCACCAAACAAATTGAAGGCAAGGGCCATGAACAAGATGCCAATTGCGAGGTTTAGCCACGGATTGGCCGCGAGATCCTGAACTGCTGTTCCACCAAAAAGTATCGAGGCAATGATTCCTACTGCCGTGAACGTGGAAATAATCCCTACGCCAAACAACATGCTCTCTTGAAGCCCCTTCCCTCTGCGTTTTTCATGCCTCTTTGTAAAGAAAGACACCGTAATGGGAATCATTGGGAACACACATGGGGTTAACAGAGCTAAGAATCCAATGCCCATGGCATATAGAAAAAAGCTGACCAGACCCTTTTCTTGTTCCGTTGCAATCTCGGTTTTTCCCGCCGGTGATGCAGAACCAGATGAGCCAGCAATTTTGACACTCACTTGGCCGGCATCGGCCGTGTCCGTCATATCACCGATAAACTCCGAGGTAATAATAACGTCAACCGGAAGTTTGATCTCTTCAAATGGAAGACAGCCGGTGGTATCGCACATTTGAAGACCAAGAATCACGTCAGCTTTTTGTGTACCCTTTTTGAGGCGCTTATCTAGAACAACGCGCAGCAAGAACTCAGTATTGCCAGACAGTTCCTCTACCTTGGCACCCCACGTGCTATCGAAGTGTGTATGACCACCTTGGATGACTCGTGGCTTTGCACCGAGTTTGATGATGTTTTTTGGACCAACGTTGAGCTCTGTTGCGTCAGGGCCAAGCCCATCCGGACCCACCACCTTAGTCAAACCATAGGTGTGCCAAGAGCGGTGAATTTTCATCGTAACGGCAACATTTACGGTGTCCCCGGCCCGCCCAGAGATGGGTAGGACTCGGCTTATCGTTACGTGATCCTTACCCGAAGGCATTTGGGCTCTGGTGACCACAACCGCACATGTTGCAGCTAAGCAAAACGTTGCGATCACCATCAAAACGGATCTCGTTGTCATCGTCATCACTAAGTCCTGGGCTGTGTAGGGTTGTCAAAGTATGTAATCTGCACGTACGTCTAAACTTACGCAACATCTACCGTTCGTATCTTTGGCATCTCTATTCCACATCGAAAAGCCTCATGGCCTCAGCAGCTACACTGGATGCAATCCTCTCCCTTTCTAAGCGGAAGGGTTTTGTATTTCAATCGTCCGAAATCTATGGCGGCCTCAACGGTTGCTGGGATTTTGGACCCCTTGGCGTAGAGCTTCTGCGCAACATCCGCGATGCCTGGTGGAAAACAATGACGTACCGGACGGACATCGTAGGCCTGGATTCTTCGATTCTCATGCATCCTCGAGTGTGGGAGGCCTCGGGCCACTTGCAACAGTTTTCGGATCCGATGATCGACAACAAGACGTCAAAGTCTCGCCACCGGGCAGACAATTTGATCGAAGAATATGCCGCTCGCCTGCGTTCAAAAGGCAGAACAGACAATGCGGCTGCAATCGAGGCTGCGCTCAACGCTGCAGTAACCAATGATGATCTGCATGCGATAATTGTGAGCAACAACATTCCGGATCCTATTTCGGGTACTACAGATTGGACCGAGGTGAGGAACTTCAACCTCATGTTTAAGACCTATGTGGGGCCCGTTGAAGATGTCTCCAATACTGTCTACCTGCGTCCGGAAACAGCTCAAGGCATCTTTGTAAACTTCAAGAACGTGATGGATTCGGCTCGTATGAAGCCCCCTTTTGGCATCGCACAGATTGGCAAAAGTTTTCGGAATGAAATCAACACGAAAAATTTCCTCTTTCGCACCCGAGAATTCGAACAAATGGAAATGCAGTTCTTCGTCAAGCCAGGAACAGAGGGCGAGTGGTTTGAATATTGGCGTCAAGCACGCTGGGATTGGTTTGTGAACACCATTGGCATTACTCCTGAACATCTGCATCGCAAGCCCCATGAGAAGCTTGCCCATTATGCAGCAGCCGCAGAAGACATCGAATACCTTTTCCCTTTTGGATGGGGCGAAGTAGAGGGTATTCATTCTCGTACTGATTTCGATTTGAACAAACACCAGGAATATTCTGGCAAGAAGCTAGAATATGTAGACACCGTATCCAAGGAGCGGTATACTCCATTTGTGATTGAAACGGCCGTAGGTGTAACACGTACGTTTATGGCAATGTTGTGTGATGCCTATGCTGAGGAAGAAGTGGCCACTGCAGACGGTGGGAGCGAAACCCGTGCAGTTATGCGATTTAAACCGTCATTGGCACCAATGACCGCTGCCGTGCTTCCACTTGTAAATAAAGATGGCATGCCTGAGGCCGCCGAGTCGATTATGCGGAACCTTCAGAGGTCATACAGAGTTGAATACGACACAAGTGGTGCGATAGGTAGGCGTTACCGCCGGCAGGACGAAGTAGGGACGCCATTCTGCATCACTGTAGATGGCCAAACGATAACTGATTCTACCGTTACCGTCCGTGAACGAGATTCAATGCAGCAGACAAGAATTCATACAGACTCATTGACGGAAGAGATTCGTCGCCGACTAGACAAATGAAAAAGCTTCTCACAGTATCAGTCGTGTTGGCTACAACATTTTGGATCGTCGCTGCTCACCAAAGCAAGGACGAACCGTCGGTCTATGTAAAATTGGCTCGCTCGCTTGAATCGTTTGGAGCGGTATTCCGCGAAGTAAATACATCATATGTTGATGAAGTGGATCCACAAGATCTGGTTGAAGTTGGAATCGGAGCGATGCTCAAACATCTCGATCCGTATTCAACGTATATGAAGGTTGACGAGTCCGAGGAATTGGACATGTTATCAACCGGCGCTTATGTTGGTTTTGGCATCTCTGTAGGCAGACGAGATAGTTTGCTAACCATCATCGACATACGCGTAGACGGGCCTGCTGGTAAGGCCGGGGTTCGTATTGGCGATAGATTAATCTCAGTTAACTCGGTTCGTACGGACACGATGGCACCGCAAGGACTCCGCAAATTCAGCAAGGGACTTCCCGGTTCAGTGGCTCGTCTTCGATTTCTACGCGATGGCCGGCGCGATACAATCACGGTGGACATTGCCAGAGCTGAACTGTCTGTAGAGTCTATTGGCCACATCGAGGTGCTTCCAAATAACATCGGATACGTCCGACTCTCCCGTTTTGCCAAAGGAACAGGACTAGCGCTGAGAAAATCACTTAGCAGTCTTCAGGAACACATCCAGTTGACTGGTTTTATTCTAGACCTACGCGACAATCCAGGTGGTTTACTCGATGCAGCAGTTGACGTGGTTGAACTGTTCGTACCGCGCTCAAGCGCAATCGTTTCTACACGCGGCCGTGATGACGAGGAACGACGTAGCTACACATCAAACGAAGATCCCATTGAGCCCACCCTGCCTCTTGTCGTGATTATTAACGAGCGCAGTGCTAGTGCAAGCGAGATCGTGGCTGGCGCAATACAGGATTTAGATCGTGGCATAATCATTGGCAAAAGATCCTTTGGTAAAGGCCTCGTACAAACGATGGCAACGTTGCCAAACGATGCAACATTGAAGCTCACAACCTCACGTTATTATACCCCATCGGGTAGATGCATCCAGCGCATTGATTATCGGAATCGCCGCCTAGGCGTTCAGCAACCCAATACGGCCGTTGCTGGGCTCGAAGAAATTCCTCGGGTCTTTAAGACAAAGAATGGTAGAGCCTTGACTGACTTGAATGGAATCGCTCCAGATTCAACCGTAGTAGACTCAACGATGCCTACTGCTCTGGCCTACCTCGACGCCCAGAATGTTTTTTCAAGGTTTGCAACTGTATTTACATCATCGATCGACAGCTTGCCATCTCAGTTTTCTGTTGATAAGGGGCTTATCGAACGTTTTCTTCAATACGTAGACTCGCTACCCGTTGAAAAACGCTCCCCGTTACTTGCAGATTTAGAAAAGGCACGCCAAAATGCTACCTCGTCCGGTTGGTCGGCATCCGCCCTTAAAGGACTTGAACAAGCGGAGCGCTCTCTGGAAAAGGAACTAGGAAAAGTACTCCGACAGTATCAGCCCCTTGTAGTTGAACGTCTTGAGCAAGAAATCAGAACCAGATTTGGAAGCGACTCTATCCGCGAAACAAGAGCCCTGAGTGCCGATCCCAGCGTTTTGGCTGCGAGGGCAATTCTTGGTTCTGGCAGATATCAGATGATATTGGCCTCCCAAGTCCCGTCAGATCAGTAACTTTGCAGCCCGTGCAATGCAGCAAATAGATTGCACGAAGGGAAGATGTCAATCGTCTCCCCTTTGCTTCCATTACAGTTAACTCCGAGGTCAGCCCATGAGGATCACCAAACAATACACGAATCGCGAGAGCCAGTCGCTCGACAAATACCTTCAGGAGATCGGCCGTGTGGACCTGCTGACGGGTAACGACGAGATTGTACTTGCACAAGCGATCCGCCGTGGTGGGCTTGAGGGTTCACTTGCGCTAGAACGTTTGGTTAAAGCCAATCTTCGTTTCGTAGTGTCGGTAGCCAAGCAATATCAGAATCAAGGCCTTTCCCTAGGCGACCTCATCAACGAAGGCAACCTAGGACTTATTAAGGCTGCAAAACGATTCGATGAAACACGGGGCTTCAAGTTTATCTCCTATGCAGTATGGTGGATTCGTCAATCGATCCTGCAAGCACTTGCCGAGCAATCACGTATTGTGCGCCTTCCTCTCAACCGAGTTGGCGCGCTTAACAAAATCGGCAAGAAGTTTTCCGAGCTCGAACAACAATACGAGCGTGAACCAACAGCCGCGGAACTCGCAGAACAGCTTGAGATGTCGATCGCTGAGATCTCAGAAACAATCAAGATCTCCGGTCGGCACTTGTCCGTTGATGCACCATTCGTTCAAGGCGAAGACAACCGCCTGTTGGATATTCTTCCAAATGATCAACAGCCGCCGCCCGATAGCGAACTCATGCGCGAGTCTCTTCGCGTAGAAGTGCAACAGGTATTGAACACACTCTCCGATAGAGAAGCTGAAGTAATCCGACTCTATTTTGGCCTAGATGATCAGCAAGCGCTCACGCTTGAAGAGATTGGAGAGAAGTTCAACCTTACTCGCGAACGCGTACGCCAGATCAAAGAGAAGGCCATCCGTCGTCTTCGTCATGCATCACGTTCTAAGGCGCTGCGTACGTATTTGGGCTAATCAACTACTAGTTACTGGTTTCTGGTTACTAGTTTCTAGGTCTTCATAAAATGAGCGCGTTTACTGAATACATCGGTGTTGTGGCTCGAACTCACGGTCTCGATGGAACGTTGGTGCTCATGGATACGGTTGGCATCCCAGATGGGCTTGTTGCTGGTATGTCCGTAGCCATTGGGTATTCACGCGACTTCGCATCAACATATACCATCGACGTTTTTGACGCAACACCAATGCGTACGCACGTACATCTGCGTGAGATAACGTCTGAGGAAGCCGCCAAGTTTCTGATTGAACAAGCCGTCTATGTAAAACCCTCCGACGTTGGGTTCGATGACGATGATCGCTTCAGGATTGGCGACATCGAGGGCTGCAGCGTTGTTACGGACGAAGGCGTTGAACTCGGCGTAATCACAGACGTTTGGCTTATGCCCGCCAATGATGTTTGGGTTGTTACGATGCCCGACGGAAGAACCGTTCCACTACCTGTGATCGATGACGTAGTATTGACCGTTGATACAGCCGCTAGGCGTGTTGTTGTGCATCTTTTGCCCGGTCTAATGGAATTGAGTACATCGGCTCCCAACGATGCACATGAGTGAGCCCCGTATTCGAATAGACATTGTATCGGTGGTACCACAGATACTTGAATCGTTTGTGGGGACGTCCATTGTTGGTCGCGGGCAGGAAAAAGGTCTGGTCGAAATTCATGTCCACAACCTTCACCACTACGCAACCGACAAGTTCAAGCATATAGACCACAAGCCGTATGGTGGCGGAGCAGGGATGATCATCCAATGCGAGCCGGTATTTTCCTGCATCGAGTCTCTTCTATCTCAACGTACATATGATGACGTAGTCTATCTATGCCCAGATGGCAAGCTCCTAACACAAGACGTTTGCATTGAGCTGTCTTGCAAGAGTTCGCTTATACTTCTTTGTGGACATTACAAGGGAATAGACCAACGCATCAGAGACATCCTCGTGACGCGTGAGATTTCTGTGGGAGACTATGTGCTCACAGGAGGAGAAATAGCCGCCGCCGTGCTTACCGATGCTATTGCACGGCTTGTGCCAGGCGTTGTGGGTAATGCAGAAAGCGTGCTGGAAGATTCTTTCATGCACGGAATGTTAGACGCCCCTCACTATACTAAGCCAGCTGACTTTCGTGGACACATAGTTCCCGACGTTCTCCTAGGTGGGAACCACGCTCTCGTTAGAGCCTGGAGGGAAGAACAAGCCCTTGCGAAAACAACCAATCGTCGTCCAGACCTTCTTAAGGGACACGAATGACAATGCCAATTTCTGAAGTGGCTGGAATGGTTCCCAACAGGCATGGAGAACCCCTTTACAACACAGTCACACTACCACAGTGTGCTGAAAAGATGCCCATTCTTCTCATTCTTCATGGATTCAAAGGGTTTAGGAATTATAGCTTTCTTCCGTGGATAGCGCAGATTGCATCAACGCACAATGTAATCTCCATCAGAATGTGTTTCTCGCGCAATGGGATGAAAAATACATCCTGGTGGGTTCAAGACGTGGAAGCCTTTGCTTCCAACACAATTTCTCGCGAAGTAGATGACGTGCATGACATTATCTCGTTGATCAATACCGATAACGCTTATGAAGATGTGCGAGAACATTGGAATGGCAAACTCTATCTCATAGGCCATTCACGTGGCGGCGGCATCGCCCAGATTGTATCACGCGAGCTTCATACGGCAGGAGCAGATGTCCTTGTGCGCACACTTGTGCTTAATTCTGTAGGTACGTGGAGGCGGTGGACGCCACGTCAGCGCGCCGCTTGGGAAGCCGGTGATGGCATGTCCTTTCGAAATGAAAGGACGCAGCAAGTGCTCAGAATGGATCTAACATATGCCGTGGATGTTGAGAACAATGCAGACAGACTATCACTCATAAATGCGGCACAGGTCTGCGGTGATACACTTGCATTTGTTCATGCCGAGGCCGACTTGACCGTTCCACTTAGCGAGATTAAAACACTTATTGCTTCCTCGGGAACAACGGCGCCACTATTTGTTATTTCCAACACCACTCATACACTTGGCATGACGCATCCTGTAGAACGCCTTACAAAAGGTTTCATATCTGCTGTTGACGTTGGTTTTTCGTGGCTCTTCCAATGAACACCATTTCAAAATCAATCGTCGGTCTCACGTGTTTGCTAGCGATTACCTCTTGTGAGCTATTTACAATTGGAGGGGGCTCTCGTGGGCCAGTTCAGATCGAACGCAGTCAGCGCTCATCCGCCGGTGTTGCTCATTTGATTACGGCAGAGATAGATAGTGGCAACACGGTTGCCGCAACGGAACTAATGGTTCATAGTTCAGGACGACAATTACTCGCCGTAGAGAAATTTGAACTAGCGGATGAAATCCAACGGTGGGAAACGATCATGGCAGGAAAACCGATATCTTCCACGGTGGTAGATACGATTTCCGACAGCACACATAAAGTGCGCATCACACTCGACTATGTACGCACAATGCAATTCTACACGCTTCGCAAGGGAAGCCTGTGGTGGGTAACAAAAATCACAGATGCTCCGAAGCGTTAACGGGCTATGATCACGCTCTGTGCGGTAACTGAACCATTTGCATACGCTCTCATGGTGTAGACGCCCTGTGGTAATGCGGTTGTTGAAAGCGAGACACGATTAGACTCACCCGGCGTAAGTGAAGCCGAATATCCATCAATTACACGCTGACCAGCAATATTCAATAGGTCTACATACACTGTTGAGGCAACGTCTACTACAACGGTTAACGTAATGCGGTCCGAGGCAGGGTTAGGCATTACTTGAGTGTGTATCATAGAGGCCGCAGACTCGCTCACTGATGAAGGATCGAGGTGGCGGTATATTGGCTCTCCGCTAGGTGCTACAAACACGTGATTATCTTTTGTAACCACAATTCCTGTGGATGCGCCATCACCAGAGATGCCACTTGAGACAACGCTCCACGGGCCCGCGCCATAGTTAGTAGCCATAAAAGGACCAGAGTTCTTCTCCGTGGTCACCCACATGTTGCCATTTGCTCCAAATGAAATCGCAGAGATCCGATTGTTGGTAATGTCTCGATTATCCCATCCGCTAAGCAGATAGCTCCACTGCTCGCCATCATTGGTAGACTTGAGGACTACCGCATTCTTCGTTCGATCAGACCCAGGCAGCGCATTGCGGCCAACGTAGATATTCCCATCCTTGTCCGCGGCAAACGTTGTGTACAAGTCATCACTCTCGTTAGAATTACCATCACCATTATCAATTCGCTTCCACGTTACTCCTAGGTTTTCGGAGCGATAAAGCCCCTTGTTATAGGCAACTGAACAAAAGATTTTTCCTGACGTTGGTGATAAGAACACCTCAAAGAGTGAGGACGTAGCACCTGGCAGACCGGTCATTGGAATCGAATCAAACGAAACTCCATTGTTACTTGAAAGCCGCATTCGTAAACGTTTTGCGCCATCATCGGAGCCCACCAAAATTCGCGTTTCTTGGCCAGGCAGCTTTCGCACATCAACAGTCATCCGAGCAGTTTTGGATGTCGTCAAACCTATATCCATTTTTTGCCACGACTGGCCATCATTGAGCGACTTAAATATCCCAAGTCCATCAATTGCAGCATAGAGGACATTATCTTCGTCCACCTTGATCTGGCTAATCGAATAGAACGTTGGTCCACCATCGTCGATACCTTGGTCAAATTGCTCCCACGTAACACCGCGATCCGCTGATCTGTAGACCTTGCTAAACGGTGTTCCAACAAAGACGTGACCCTTGCTATTTGTAGCCAAACAGGATGAAGAAGCAGGTGGACCACCCGTTGAGGTCCAAAACTGTGATGAAGCCGACAACGTCAATGTAACTAGTGCCAGAAGAAAAACTGAAACACGCATGCAAAACTCCGATGGTGACGAGTGAATCGGGTGGATGCCCTAATCTATCTTTGTACGTTAGAGCAAGTTACCATTTTTCGAGAAGGGGCGTATCACATGCATATTCATTTCATTGGCATTGGCGGAACGGCTATGGGATCGGTTGCAATTGCCTGCAGCATGCAAGGGCATAGTGTTACAGGCTCCGATGGTCCAGTATACCCCCCGATGAGCGATGTTCTTGAAGATGCAGGGGTACATCGTTTTGAAGGGTACGATTCCGAGCGCCTTAGGACGCTTGCCCCAGAACTCGTTGTAGTTGGCAATGCAATTAGCCGGGGTAATCCAGAACTTGAATGGGTGCTTGAGGACAGAATGCCTATGACCTCGATGGCCGAGTTGGTTGGGCGAATGTTTATTTCTCGCAACCACTCAATTGTCTGCTGCGGTACGCATGGAAAAACCACTACCTCGAGCATGGCAGCCTGGCTCTTAGAGCATGCTGGGCGTTTACCTGGGTTCCTCATTGGAGGAGTACCCGGGAACTCTTCCGTTGGATGCAGACCCGCCCCATCAACCGTGCATGATACTCGCGCCGGGGTCTTTGTAAGTGAGGGAGATGAATACGACACTGCGTTTTTTGATAGACGAAGCAAATTTGTTCACTACCGACCATTTGTAGCTATCATCAACAACTTAGAGTTCGACCATGCAGATATCTTCAATAGTGTAGAAGACATCGTAAAGTCTTTTCGGCAAATGGTGCGCATCATTCCTAAGAACGGTCTCCTTGTTGTTAATGCCGAAGACCATCATGCTCTGCGTGCTGCAGAAGGCGCCCCTTGCCCCACGGCAACTGTTGGCACATCGCAGGGAAGTACATGGCGAATTGTTGACATATCTGAAGAGGGCAACTCAACCGTCTGGAGCATTACGAACAACAACAATGTCTATGGTAGATTCTCATTACCCATGCCAGGCGAGCACAACGTTCGCAATGCTACAATGGCCATCGTGGCAACAGCAGAAGTAGGACTAACAGCTCAAGAGCAGATGGCTGCAATGCCGCTTTTTAAAGCACCTAAACGGCGTCTCGAAGAGATAGGTGCGTGGATGGGATGCATCGTAGTTGATGACTTTGCCCATCATCCAACTGCTATCGCCGCAACCATTTGTGCGCTTAAACAACGTTACCCTGCCGCGGCACTTCACATCGTATTTGAGCCACGGTCTAATACAACTTCACGAAATTTCTTTCAGAGTGAGCTCGCTGCGTGTTTTCAAGGTGCGCGCACAGTCTGTCTTGGACCAATCAACCGACCCGAGCGGTATCAGGAAGCTGAACGGCTGGATACATCACGTCTTGTTCATGAGATTTCAGCTCTCGGCATTGATGCACACAGTATACCATCACACCGCGCTACCGACCCTCAATGGGGTGCAGACGTGGTGGCACTGTTGTCTGGTACCGTTCATGAACACGACGTGGTAGCAATTCTCAGCAATGGAGATGTGGGCGGACTTCGCAGAATGTTAACAACGTAATCTGCTACCGCTCAATTATCAACTTTTTGAGTACTTCACCAAGTTCACTGGTGATGCGGTAGAAATAAAGCCCCGGTGGGACTTTTTCTCCGTTCGAAATTCTTAGGTCCCAACGAATTCCTCCGTTGCCCTCTGAAGATGCCAAGGTTAGAAGCGGGCGCATTTGCCCGTCAAAGAACTCAACGTTTGCTTCTTGCGGCAGCCCAGCTATAACAGCATAGTTGTCTCTACTTAGGCGCACGGGATGTGGGTAGGCATAGGCAGCGTTAACATCCGTTGCAACAACAACAAACGTTGCAGTGTTTCCAGCACCCGTTGTAATAGACACGCGTCCATCTCCGGTAATGTTCTTAGCGGTGAGCGCATATGTAGTGCCACGTGCGGTAAGGGGGCTTGTTTCATCGAGAGTTAGATCAACCCTCTGCGCATCTATTCTTTTGACCGATTGAATTGTGCCAATCGGCCGAAGTGTATAATTTAATGGAGCTAAGGCCGAAGCATCTACATCGGCCGTAAACCAGCAGCGGAGCGTAGTTGGTGATAAAACATCTAGGCGTGCAATAACGAACGGTGCTTCTGCAGCCAGAGTATCAACAACAGTGATTGCAAAGATTGTGTCCTGCACTAGACGCCGGCGATCATCAAGTATAGGTCTTGCATGAAGCTCGTACGAATTCGATTGGCCCGCAGAACCAAACGTCAGAATAACATCTCTCCCAGTTCCGCCAACTGCAGATGCTGTAGGCGCCATTGCAGCCCCGTCGCTTGTCCGCAGAAGCACAAACCGCGTAGGTTCGATGTGATCTTGCGAGATATCACCATCGTAGCGCACACGAACAACCAACCCCTTACGCATTTCAGACGATGAAACTGTAGTACGGTCTAGCGCGATTGGTCTCACAGTAGGTCCCGTCACAAATGATGCATCGTTTGAGCGCTGGCTTGCAACCACTGTTGTGTCCGCGGGGCGTGCTGTAACTGCATAACGCATGGACGTTGCGCCGGACGGGAGGACAGTGCTGAAACTGGTAGCCGTTGTAGTGCCGATGGAACTGTACGGACCATTGTTGGTGCTCGCACTCACGTCGTACAGTCGCGTTTTGTCTACGGGCATCCAGTCAAGCACAATATCACGTGCAGATACATACCACCCACGAAGAGATGCAGGCGCTGGATGCCGCCGTGTTGTGTCTATCTCGCTGAAACGGAACCCGGCCATCACTCCCAGGCCTGTGTACGTGATTCCATAGCCAAGCTCGTTGATGCCATTCTTGTTTACGTCGCGAATAAGAAATCGCGGGCTTACTACATCAGGTTGATACCATCGAGGGACTATTTTTTGTGTACTCGCATCGTAACCGAATACATAGAGGCGTGGGAAAGCACAGATGACGATTTCGCTACCAGACGTCTTATCGAGGGCACCCACTTCAACGCCGTTGCGATACCCTATTCCATATCGCACGCCATAGATATGATCTGTCCAGGCAACACCGTACGAGTCATTTGCCTTTGAGGTAAACATTCGATACGTCCAAACATCGCGTCCATATTCACGATCTGCATCTGGCTGCGTACTATCAGGAACACCAAACACAATGTCTGGCTTCCCATCCGCATCGATATCGCCACGTGCAACAAACCCAGATCCGCCCCCTCCTGATGATTCAAATACAAACCGGTTTTGAAACGTGGTGCCGGTCCACTCACTTACAACAAGATCTCCGTCTGTATCACCAAAGGCGATTTCCATCAACCCATCGCCATCAAAATCTCCAGCACCAACGCTGATCTCGTCTACGCGGTTATTGGCTGCTCCGTAGGAAGGCTGCGATGTGTTTACTGCAATGCCCATGCGGACAAAACCCCCATTGCGATACGTCATTGCTGTACATCCAGAGTCAGATAGCAAGAGAAGCTCTTCCATACCATCTCCATTTATATCTGCAACGCCTGCGCCGTTCTGTGTGCCCGAAGAATCTGCGTAGATAATGCGAGCAAACGGAGAACCACCTGGCACTGCTTGTTCAAAGAGGATAGCTCTACCAATAACGTGCGTTAATACTTCAAGCAGGCCATTACCATTGGCATCGCAGATACCACGCGGGATGAGTACTGCATCTAGAGAGTCTCGAGTTGACCATTCGAGACCATCCCATTGCATCGTTTTAAGATTTCCAAAAGTTCCACTTGATAGGTCGTTCATAACAACCGTGCTCTTGCCGTCCTTGTAGATGTCTCGGTCTTCATTGAGCACGTAACCCGACCATGAGGCGGACTGAGTTTGGCGCCATCCTGCGCTGGAAGGGGCCCCTTCAGCAGAAGTGCCAATAGCAAGCACCGTGTCTATCGTTAGACCACTTTCACTTATTGCCAACGCCGTAACCGAGAACGTTGGCCTCAATACCACGGTGTCTGGTAGAGCAACCGAATGTGACCTCGTGAAACGCTTCACATCTGAATGCAGCTGATCTGTAGCGTCAACGCCACGATCAATACTCAACGTTAATGTACTTGAAACGGAAGTCTTTATGGTTACTACAGGTGTTCGTCTGTCTGTATCCCAAGCATTGAGAATCTCGGCCGTATCCACAGTAAAATCAGACGATCGAATTGCATTGATTCGATTTCGAACATCAAGCCGCCTACCGTCCTTGCATTGGATGCTCAAACGCACTGTGTACATCCCCGACGTTAAACTTGATGCGTCGATTATTGAAAGAGTGTCGTCTTCACGTGACTCATTGAGCGAATTTATGTGCACCCAATCTTGCGGCTCAATACCACGTCCGATATAAACATCGTGACCATCATACGGCGCAAGGAGAGTGCTTCCCACCACGGCAATTCTCTTTTGGCGCGATACATCAATTTCATCCTCGTTGCGCGGTGAGGTTATATAGAACTTAGATAAACCCTGAGCACTCAGAGCTGCAAATGCATCAAGCCTTCCTGCTCCATATAACCGATCCCACCCCACTTCACCAAGATCAACCGACCGTTCTTGCATTGTGCTTCGGATCTCACGTGCAGAGATATTCGGAAATCGTTCAATCATCATAGCCGCAACAGCTGCTACGTAGGGGGCTGAGAAGGACGTGCCACTCACAGACCGATACCGATTGTTCACCGCAGTTGTTACGATTGCCTGGCCTGGCGCACAAAGTGCAACAAGCGAACCAGTGCTTGAAAATGGCGAACGACCATCTTCTGCATTTGTGGATGCCACCGCAATAACATCATCGTATCCTGCTGGGTACTGGCGCGACGTAGTGCCCGTGTTTCCCACTGATGATATTAGCACAACGTTCATCGATGCTGCAAAACGAATAGCGTCGCGTACAACGGGTGAGTTAGCCCCATCTCCAAAACTCATGTTCACAACATCTACACCAGTTAAAGCGGCGTAAACAATCGCGCTTGCTATGTCATCTTCTTCGCCATTTCCCGTGGCATCAAATGCTCGCAACGCCCGAAGGCGGGAGCCGTGTGCTAAACCTGCAATTCCAATTGAATTATTCGGTGTAGCGGCAATCACACCTGCTACTGATGTACCATGCCCTTGTTCGTCAAACGGTACTGGGTCTCGAAGCTGATCGTCTCCAAGATTTCGCACGTCTTGATCAACAAAGTCAAAACCGATAACGTCATCAATCGCCCCATTATTATCATCATCAATGCCATTGAGGTCGCCGAATACGCCATCTATCTCCACCGCAGTTGGCCAATCATCAAAGCGGCGGTTTCCATTGATGTCTTCTAGGGTAGAGACCGCCATGGCATCTACGAGGTCTGGATGTGTCCAGTCGATTCCCGTGTCAATAATGCCCACCACAACGCCTTTGCCTGTAGCAACTGTCCATGCCCTCGGTGCCTGGAGTAACGCTAGCGCATACTGTTGCGATGACAACGAATCGTTTGTAAGAACATCTTGATCAATCGTGAAGTGCGTCAGCGGACCTACGTCATCAATTCCCTGGATTCTGCGAATCGAGTCCACGCTCAATCCGTCCGGAAGTGTAACTACCAGGTATCGACGAAGGTTTTCGAAGAGACTTTTCTGCACAACAGACTGAACGCGCTCCGGTACTTTTTTGGCAGACGTCATTGCTGGGAGAATCGATCTTGATGCATACCCAGCAAGAGCCGTAGGAACCTGTGACGTAGTCATCCGAACTAGCACCGTCTCACCGGCTGGCGAGGAAACTACAAGGCATTCAAAAACCAATAGCCAAATCATCAAGCGTTTCATTCATCTCCCGAATAAAGATCGCGCCTGGCAAAGGCCAAGGCCACGCGTAATAATGCAAGATCAACGTCCTTTTCTACATGTTCGCGAACGTGCCTGAGTTTGGCAAACCGATGGTGTCTCAGATATGAGAGAACATCGGTATAGAGTTCGTCCGGAAGCAGGCTTCCTCGTTCAACGTCTAAGCCCGCTTCGATGGCCCTCTGAATCGCTTGTGCCGCCGCGGCAGGCGTCATACGAGCCGTGCGTGCTAGCTGATGCAACGTCCAATGTGGACGCACAAGTGCTGCGATCATCGTTGAGTCATCATCTGCTCGGATCTTTGGAACTGCTCGTACTTCAGAAGCACGTGCATCATCAATGGCCCGTATCATCTCAGCGCCATACCGGGCAAGAAACAATCCACTGCCATGACTCCCAGGCACCAGGGCATCGATGCGTGTTGGACGGTCTTGGGCAACCCGAAGCAACTCATCCCTTGTGGCGAGGGTTGTTTCAGTAACATCGTCGCGCAAAGCTATGCGTTCACGCATTGCTAGCAAAGCGTCGAATGTAGCCGAAGAATCACTAACTACACTACGCGCCTCGTATGGTAAAACCTTTGGTAAGGGGCTAGCCATCGCCACACCTTCTTCGGTTACGCCAATTGTTGGATACAGGTCTGCCGTGCGGACAAGCCAAGCATGATCAAGAGCCTCATCAAGGGCTTCCAGAACCTCAGCTCGAGAACGCTCTCGTAATGCACCCCATGTGGTGCATCGGTCGAGTCGGTTGGAAACAACACGCTCAGACATTGTTCCCGTTACAATGTCTACAAGGACATGTCTTCCGTACCTGCCTTTGAGTTGCCATGCTGTATGAATCAGCGAATGTATGATGGCCTGGTGTCTTTCGCTAACAACACGAGACGTTGCGCTACCAAGGCAAGACGAGCATCGGGTGCATGTTCCAGATGCGGATACATCGCCGAAGTACGAGAGGATGAAGTTTCGTTTACACTGCCGAGTGTTTGCATACCGAATCATCACCTCTAGTTTCTGTACAGCCCGTTCGCGTCTAACATGAATACGTTCCATGTCCAACGGCAGGCTGTGTGAAACTACACGAGGCCCCGTGATTACAACACCCCCACCAGACTGAGGAGGAACGTATCGCACGAGTCGGGCAAGTTGCAATGATCGCATCGTTTCGGAAAACTCATGTGGAGTTATTGCGGTACGCCTAAGAAGTTCGGGTAGTGACAAATCTACATCCGCACCTACATCTTTACCTGCCACAAGTCTGGCAATGGTTTCGGCAACAAGCCTTCGTTCTGGAGGAGCAGAGTTCGCAAACTCTGCCATTCGTGCGGCACTGGTTCGCAATTGAATTCTTGTTGCACCTTGTGCGTTCGTTCGTGCTAGAATCCCACCACGTTCAAGAATGTTGAGAACGCCCCCTATCACTGTAGAGGGCATATGCAACGCTACGGAGATGCTAGAGACATCGGCAAGCACAGGCGTATCAGAGGAAGAACCTACTGCAAGTTGTGCTCGGTCGCACAGATAGTTGTAAACGTCCTCTACTTGTTTACGTTCAGGGTAGGTTCCGCTGATGTAAAATTCCATGAGGCGCCTGTCCTCGGGCTGGAACAACAACGTACATGTTGCAGCACTACCGTCTCGCCCGGCTCTTCCGGCCTCTTGGTAATATGCCTCAAGTGTAAGCGTGAGATCAGTATGGAACACGTGCCGGACATTTGCTTTATCGATGCCCATTCCAAATGCATTGGTTGCTACAAGAACTGGCGACGTTCCGTTGATGAAGCGATCTTGAACATCCGAACGTTCTCTAGAAGGCATGCCAGCGTGATAGCCCGTTGCATCAATACCACGTTTGCGCAATTCTTCCGTTACAGATTCAACTCGCCGGCGAGAACCAGCATAGATAATAGCGGCCTCATTTGGATGAGACCTAAGGGTGCGAGTTAGATACTCGAGTTTTGCTGCCGTCCGCTCCACACCAAAGGCAAGATTTGGACGGTCGAATCCACGAACGATTTCAACTGCATCCGTCATTCCCAAAGACGCAATGACGTCGGCTCGTACGTCGGGTGTTGCCGTTGCCGTGAGTGCTAGGATTGGTATACGAGCACGGTCTTCAAAAAGTGTGGTGATGTTCTGATATGCAGGGCGGAAGTCATGGCCCCATTCGCTGATGCAATGCGCCTCATCAATCGCCAGCAGGCTAATTGAAACAGTCCGTAGTTGACGTCGGAACGTAGTTGATTCGAGGCGTTCTGGCGCAACGTATAACAAACGGACCCTGCCACTATGGGCTTCATGCAAGACATTGTTAATGTCTCCTGCATTCATTCCACCGTGTATAGCAGACGCAGCAATGCCCCGCGATTGGAGTCTCTCGGTTTGGTCTTTCATCAGTGCTATTAGCGGAGACACAACCACAGTCATGTGCGGAAAGAGAAGCGCAGGTACCTGGAAACACAACGACTTTCCACCGCCTGTGGGAAGAACTCCCACAACGTCTCGCCCTCGTAGGACGGCATTTACGATGTCCTCCTGACCCGGTTTGAAAGAGCTGTACCCAAACGTCGAGAGCAAGACATTGGATGCACGAGTCAGCAATGAACTCATGGTACCATTACTGAAAATGGATATCCGTTAACAACGATCACGTATACGCCGCGTCCGCATGGGACTTCACATTCAAAAGGACCCACTTGCGCAAGGGTTGATAAGAGGAGCCCCCTTATGTCGAACACCTGTAGACGCGTTTCGGAGATTGATTCTACTGAGATATGCAACCCATCAGCCGACGTAGTGATGGTGGCTGGCCTAGCAGATGGGTCAAAAAGTCGGACACCTTTGTCAACACAGATTCCAATGAGTTCAACTGGTCCGCTATATGTTGTGTCCGTAACTCGTGCATCAGAATTTGAATGCCACGCAATACGTGCTTCAGACTTAGCTACCGAACCAAGTGTAAGCACGGCTGGTATCTCAGCTAACACTGCATTAGTGTCCGACAGAGTTAGGCGAACCGTGAAGTTCCCTGACTTTCTGTCGATCATTTCCGGAGTTGCACCCCGAGGAACAAGCGTAGTAACGTCGTAAACAATGTTCATCGTTGTTGTAACGTCGCTCAAGAATGCACCTTGCTGGGTACTATCCTGACGTATTCGTATTGATGCTACATCGCCTGCACTGCCTCGTATGGTATCGATTCTAAAAACGCAGCATCGTCCACTAGCACGCCGCGCAAAGATCCACAACGTATCAGCAGATGACTCACCCTGAATCGTAACGTTCAGGAGATACCGAGATGCATAGGACTGAACACTGGTATTGCCGATGAACGTAACATACATCGTGCGAAACTCACCAGGCAGGATGTTGTCATCGCTTGCGGCTTCAACCCGAAATCCAGGAATGGTAGAGAGTCCTGGCGACGGAATGGTACGAGTACCAGAATTGATCAGCAAGAATGAATCTCGAGCGCCGAGGCAGGCTGGGATATCACCAAGACGCATGGTGTCAGCGCTAAATTCAACACGTAATTGGGCGCTAGCATATCCACTTATAGCTGTTTGCAGCACACACAGCAGCACAACACGGATAAACCAACCGGTATGATCAGTACGTAGAGACAACGTTGCCAACCACAAATGGCTTCTCAGCAGTGAGAGCATCCATTACTCTTTCTACATTCTGCGGGCTTACTACAAGTATCATACCAACACCGAGGTTAAACACGTGTCTCATTTCATCGTCGTGTATTTGCCCAGCATTTTGGATAACGTGGAAAATCGGCGGAATCTCCCAAGATCCCCACGAGATTGAAAGTCCAAGGCCTTCGCGCATAATACGTGAGGTATTGCCAATCATTCCTCCGCCGGTAATATGAGAGAGACCATGTAGGAGGTTGGCTTCGAGCAATGGCGTTAGGACGTTCAGATACGACCTATGCACAGCTAAGAGGGCCTCACTGAGTTTACATCCGAGTTCATCGATGTATTGGTTAATCTGATATCGTGGGAACAGTGATGCACGAGCAAGCGAATACCCGTTGGTATGAAGTCCCGTTGATGGAAGTCCAATCAAGACATCATCTGCGTTCACCTTACTACCATTGAGGATCTTCGACTTATCAACAATGCCGATAATCGTGCCCGCTACATCATAGTCTCCATCTGCATAGATCGACGGCATTTCAGCCGTCTCGCCACCGAGCAATGCACATCCATTTTCCGTACATGCCTGAGCCATTCCTTTAATCACATCTCGAGCAACGCCAAGTTCAAGTTTGCCTGTGGCAAAATAGTCGAGAAAGAAAAGAGGGCGAGCGCCACACGCTAGTATGTCATTGATACAGTGATTGACCAAACACTGACCAACAGTATCATGAACACTCGCCATTACGGATACCTTGAGCTTCGTTCCAACACCGTCTGTACTAGCAACAAGCACCGGGTGTGCGAGGTCTGGAAAACGTGCATCGTAAAAACCGCCAAACAATCCGATCTCGCTCAGCACTCCTGGTGTTCTCGTTGCCTTAACAAATGGCTTAATCAAATCAACGAGTGCCTCGCCGGCTTCAATATTGACGCCTGCAGTTGTATAGTCCATAGTCTGTGTTAGGGGGAAGCGTGAGGGGGTAAGGCGTGAATATTACCGAACTGGCTCCCACTCATCTGAGGAGGATCGTCCGGTGAACATTACGCTGAGCGCGTTTATTGTCCACGACAATAACACACGAAAATACCCAAACTTGCGGAACCTACGGGGCGACTCGTATACAAGCATTTCTGGTGCAAACCGAACACGCGCTCTGACACCTATCCGGGCCAGAAGGTCGAAATCTTCTCCTGCCACGAGTTCCTTGCGATAGCCCCCTACTCGCTCAAAAACGTCTCGCCGAACAACCTGGCATTCACCTCGGCCCGCACCAATTCGAAGTAGCGTTAATAGGTGAACATAACTATTGTAGAAAGCATGAAAGGCACGGTCGGCCAATTGCTCCTCTGATGGGAAAAAATGCACTGGGCAGGCCAAAGCAGACGCTTGAGCATATCTTCCACGCCTTTCGGAAAAAGAGATTAGACACGCTTCAAATCGCGCACGATCTGCCGGCACCGTGTCTCCATTCATAAAAACGATGACGGCGCCTTGCGATGCAAAGGCACCCGCATTGCGTCCTTCGGCAATAGTTTGTTTCTGTCCTGTATCATGCAACACCACGCTGTCTGCATGGCGGTGGGCAATCTCTAAGGTAGAGTCGGTGCTGCCGCCATCACTCACTACCAATTCAACGCCTACGCGGATGCGCCATTGACGATCAAAAACGCTCAGAGTACACTCTAAGAGTTTTTCTTCGTTAAGCGTAGGCACTACGATACTGATGCGAGGACGGTTGGGTGATTCACGTTTCAGATGGGCACCCGAATGATAAACGGATAGAACAGACCGAACTTAACGCCCTCGTCTCCAACTTCCAATGTTGGCCCTGGTAGTCTGATATAGTTTAATGCTTGGCGTAAATAGTTAACAAACCCACTTGACGACGGCGGGATAATTTTTACCCAATCGTAATCTAGTCCAAACAAGAAACGGCGCGTTACACCTACCGGAGTTCCGTCTGCATTATTCACATCGTAATTCCTTATACCATAGCCAAACGAGAACATTAACCAATCTGGCCAGTAGTTTGCTGCATCGGTTGGTAGGAGATTATTCACGTTACAGGCTAACCAGAACGTTGTGCTGTTGTAATCATCAATGAACGTCTTTTGTGGTCGACCATTAATTGTGGCTTCATTGAGCCATTCTGCAGGAACGTAGCTCCATCGTGGGGTAAAGTTTTGCAGAAAAGGAATTTTACTCTGCGCAACAAAGAACGAAGATCCCACTACGTTGGCAATGGCATCGGACGGTGAGAAACCCCAATTTGTGGCAAAGCCGTCCTCGATTTCAACGTACAACGTATAGGCAAGCCCCATACCACCACCAGCCCATATCGACGCCGAATGGTCGAGGCCACACTCCATTAGCATGTCACTGCAAAACGTACTCATCACATAGGTAGTATAGACGTGACCGAATTTATCGAGTCCACGCGCGTATTGTAGATCTTCCAGAACATGAAAGTCTCCGCTGCCATTACTCCACCATGCATTCCGCTGATTTATATGAAGGCCCACCAGTAATGCAGTGTAGCCCAACCCGAAGCCAACGGTGGTAAGGGGCTGGATCTCTGTTACACGGCGAGGTGTACCACCACCAATGTTATATCGGGGATTGTCTGCGTACATAAATTCAGAAGGCGAGAGATACAATGAATCATTTTGAGCCGATGTTACAACAACGCCTAGCATCAGAATCGTTGCCAGCACATTTGTATTAGATCGCATCTACCTGAACGGTCATATGGACAACCTTCTTATCAAGAAGGGCCGGGAAATAGGCCACCACATCACTTGGCTTTGGCCTGCCACCGGAAAAACCCGTAGCGCTTGGTGGGCCGGTAAGGATCAATGGTGCAATCTCTTTGCCAAATCGTTCAATTGAGTTTTTGTCTTTTCCGCGAACACCAATTCGCATGGTAACTTCATTAGGAACAATTGGCGCTGCAATCGGACCAAGGCATGCGTTCATTCCAACAAACTCCGTTCGAATCTCTTCAAACGTGAGCCCTAGTCTTTCGAGGCGGGTTCGAAGAATACGATCCGCGGCCTGTGCTTTCTCATACGCATCAGGAGCTGAATACGTGAGCGAACCAAACGACACGAACCCATCAAGGTAACTCGCACTAACCTTGAGAAATGGAGTGTAGGGTTTTCCTTTAATGTCGTAAACACGCACTCGGTTGTTACCGAGGTCTTCGAGCTTTATGCTACTGAAGTCTGCAACACAATCTGGTGTGATGTACATCGCTGGGTCGCCAATCTCATAGACTAGTTGTTCACTTACGGTCTCACGTGTAACGGCACCACCGGTGCCCTCGTGTTTGGTCACAACAAACGATCCATCGGGATATGCTTCGATAATCGGGAATCCCACGTCAGCCATGTCTGGCAAGGATCTCCAATCCCCTAGAAAGTTACCACCAGATGCTTGTGCACCGCATTCGTTAATGTGGCCTGCAACAGTACCTGCAGAGAGTAAATCCCAGTCCTGCTCGCCCCATCCAAACTCATGAATCATAGGCGCTAGCGTTAGGCCCGTATCGGTTGTTCGCCCTGTGACGATGATTTGGGCCCCTTGGCGAAGCGCTTCAACTAATGGCCATGCTCCAGTATAGACATTAGCGCTTAAAAGTTGGTTTTGTACTGCTGAAATGGGCTCCCCCGTCTCCATATGCCTCATCTCGTGTCCGTCGGCGATGAGCTCGCTAATGTTTGGAAGAATATCATCGCCCAGAACAACGCCAATCTTAAGACCAGTGATGCCCAATTTTTTGGCTACCTCAAAGATCTTGTCTCGCGCGGCCAGTGGATTCACTCCGCCGCCGTTTGTGATGAGTGTAATACCACGTTCCATGAGGAAGGGTAAAATCTCTTCGCACACATCAATGAGGTCTCGGGCGTATCCCAAGGCAGGGTTACGCATCCTTTGCTTTTGCAGGATGGACATCGTGACTTCTGCCAGGTAGTCCATTACGAGATAGTCTATCTGCCCTCGCGAGACCTGTTGAAGTGGAGCACTTTGGAGATCTCCCCAAAAGCCTTGGCCCGATGCAATTCGAATAGATTGTTTCATGTAGGTAAACTAGGTGATTGATTCAAGATAGCGGCCTGGGTAGACGATCGGAGGATACGTACAACCGCCGGTACAGAGAACCGAAAGATACGAAACGTAGTTGGGTCAACGGATGGACCCACAATCGTGATCGCAGACCAGACCCATTGGTCACGCACGTACACGTGGTGGATTTGGTTGTATGGTATGGCCACGGCACCCGGCTTCAGTAAACGTCGGACAACCAACGCCCGAGTTTTCATCTGGGTCCGCTGCAGATAGACACGAAGGCAAAACTGCAGATTCTGTGCTAGGAGTATAAGGGGTAAGGCATAGATGTATATCTCCGGCTGCGCCCATGTATACAAACACACCCCGACGGACGAGACCAGCACTAGCGAGATACAGAGAACAACAACGGAAGGGGCACTTATGAAGGAAGAACGGTCCTCGCCAAGTTGCATACGCCTCACCTCGAGGTTGTCCAGTATCTGCCTGTAGGCCAGGGCACCAAACATCAAGCATGAAAAAACGAAGGCCACGTAAAATCCGTGGAACCATATCATCATGTCTATGATCATATTTGCATACGCTGACAAGTAGTGTCACGAGAACGAATGGACGACATGGATCCTCTCGCGGAACGATTCCGCCAACAACGCGAGCAACTCGGCAAAAGTACGCGTGAGCTTGCTCAGGAGACTAAAATACGCGAGCCGTATATCGACGCGCTTGAACGCGGACGATATGACGTCTTGCCTGCTGTCTATATCCGATCTTTCATCCGAACGCTTGGTGCGGCTCTCTCGATTTCGCCGACAGAGGTTGACGACCTCATGACCCAAACATTTGATGAGGATTCATCGTCATCGGCTAGGCTTCCTGCTTATCGACCACAAGCTCAGCACCGTGAGCCTCAAATATCGTTTGCAAATGCGGCCCAGAAAACTTCCGAGGCTGTAGCCTCCTCTGTAGACAAAGTAAAAAATGCAGCACAATCACCTGGTACGATCGCACCGATTGTTGCTGTGATTGCAGTAGTGTTCATCATAGCGTGTATTGTTTGGTGGTTTTTTATACGCGATGGAAGTGGAGGAGGAGGCGTTCCTTTTGACGTTGTAGACGTAGGTAGCAATGAGGCTGGAATACCCGCTAGCGACAGCATTGTGCTAACAGCCGTTGCTACAGACACTGCTTGGTTGAGCATCACGATGGACAGTTCACGCACGCAGCAGACGTTGCTTGTACCGGATGAGGAATATCGCTGGAGTGCAATGACCTTGTTTGTTGTATCTATCGGCAACGCGGGATCCGTACAATTCTTCCGGAATGGCAGCCCCTTGCCCATATTTGGTAAATCTGGTGAAGCCTTACGAGAAATAAAAATTTCTCGTAAGGATGTAACGGCCTCGAACACATCCTTCAAGGCGCCAACTCAGATGAGCACGAAGCCACAGACGGCAGTAACACCTGCAAAGATTGCATCACCACCTGCAAAGAGTGTATCGCCTCCAATGAAGAACCCTGGCGTTCAAGTTTCTAAGAAGCCACCAGTTGCAGCGCAACGCAAACTGGCACCGCCCGTAAGAACGAAGGCAGAAGTAGAGGCCCAGCGGCGCAAAATTGATAGAGACCTCATTACGCCGGCTCCTCCACAGCCAATCAGACGTTGATCATAGTTGCGCACGAACAATATCGTGAACGCGCACCACACCTACACACTTGCCAATTTCATCAACCACGGGCACAACGGCGATCTGACGTTCTCTGTTCTCCATGATTTGTAATGCGCTATGAAGAGATTGCGAGGGTAAAACAGTGATCGGTTTACGAGTCATCACATCTGCAACTAGAACAACATGAGCGTCCAAACCACTTCCTGCAAATCGGCGTACGTCGCCGTCGGTAATCACCCCATTAAGCCTGTTGTCTGGTCCCATAACGCAAATAATACCCAGCGCCGTTGTGTTGAGCACCCGAATAGCATCTGAAACAGTTGCCTGGCCGCCAAGGCGAGGAATTGAATTGCCCGAGTGCATAATCTCATCAATGGACCGTAGAAGTGCCGCCCCAATCGATCCACGCGGATGTGTCAGGCGCAGCTTTTCTACCATTCCTCCCTGCATCTGTGCAACGCAAACACAGATAAGATCGGCTAAGATCATCGACTGCGTAGTGCTTGCAGTTGGCAGCAGATCATGCTGGTCAAGTTCAGACGTGATCGGAGCGGTTAAGGCAATATCTGAACGCGTCGCAAGTGTTGTACCAAACCTATTTGTGATTGAAATAACATTCACACGCATCTCCTGCGCAAGCGCTACAAGCGCAACCACCTCAGGTGTCTCCCCGCTCTTCGAAAAGGCAACCAATACGTCGCCAGACGCCATTACTCCAAGATCACCATGCAATGCATCAACAGGGTGCAGATACATGCTTTGAACATGTACACTTGTAAGAGTAGCGGACATTTTTTTTGCTACAAAACCTGACTTACCAAGCCCGGTTGTGACAACCTTGTTAGAACGTACCACCAATTCGACGGCATCAATAAAATCTTCACCGAGTTGTTCGGAGAGAAGTGTTAATGATTCCTTTTGACGCTCTAGTCCCGAGCCCGCCAGTTGTTTGATTTCTTCACGTGTCATGACGCGCAATCTCCGAAGAAAAAACGAAAGCCCCCGGCACAAATGCGCCGGGGGCTTTCTTCAAGATCTGTTGTTCAGGTCAATCAACGAACAACCGTGAGAGTCTTAGAAAGGACAGTTTCGCCTACGGTTAGCTTGTACAAATACGATCCCGAAGCAACGTCTGTACCATCTGTAGAACGGCTATCCCATTCAACTGCGTATGGGCTGTTTGAACCAGTAACGTCTTTATTCAAAACAGTTCGTACAAGGTTGCCCATAAGATCGAACACCTCAAGCTTAACCTTTCCGCTCACTGGAACGATGAAGCCAAACGTTGTCTTTTCGTTAACAGGGTTTGGATAGTTGTTATCAAGAACAACTACATTGGAAGAACCAAACTCTACGTTCACGATGTTTGAGAACGATTGAGCACCATCAACGTCAACCTGACGTAAGCGATACTCGTAGCTTGTAGATGCAGATACATTAGCATCATAGAACTTGTAGTTCGAAGCACTTGTTGAATTTCCAACACCAGGAACATAACCGATAGAGGTCCATGGGTTTTCAACTGAGTTCGTACGATCAACACAATTCAGTGATGCTGAGCCCGTGCTAAGGTTCGTTGTTTGCGTCATACCCCTACGCTCCACATGGAAGCCCGCATTGCGCTTCTCAGAAGCTGTTTCCCAGAATACGTCAACACCGGCTGCACGTGCCTTTGCATCAAAATAGCTAAGCTCAACAGGAAGCTGTATGCACTCAACAAAAACAGGTGGGCTCGCGAACGAACGGTTACCAAAGTATGGACGAAGCATCGGAATCCATGAACCACGTGTGAACGTAGTATACCCAAGACTTGAACCCATAGCATCTAAGTGTGGGTAGCCTGGATTGCCGATCGTAGGTGTAAATGGAACCCAATCACCACTAAAGCGAGTAAGTTCAAACGAAAAGCGGTTGTCGTTAAGAAGGGCACCACTACGCGAACGTACACGGAAGTTCTTATCGATAAGAAGCGTGCGGTTGCCACTACCGAATACCGGAATATCGGAGTACAAGGTTGTTACCATGCCCATGCGAGTTTCAGATGCACCCAGTTCGTAACCTTCAGTACCCATTTGAGCTACCGATGCCCAATATTCACCCGGTGGGATAACAACAGGCTTCTGAAGTAGATACGTTACGTACTTGCCAAACTGAGGCTCAGTGAAGGCGCCAGTTTCATCTTCACCACGACGGCGAAGAATTGTTGAATTAGCAATACGCTCGTCACCAGGCAATCCACCTTGATCGCGATAGAGCGAGAAGGAGATGTTCAGAACGTCTTGATTCAATTCTGCCCAATATGCCTGGTATCCAGCTACGGTGTCTTGCGAGTAGAGCGTAAAGCGCATTGCAATTTGGCCCGAAGCATTACCAGCATCAGAACCAAACATGTCGCCCCCCGATACACCGTAAGGGAATGTCCCGTTGCGGCCAACTGTGTACTGGGCCACTGGTCCAGTGAGTGGTGACGGCGCCCAAAGTCCACTAGAAGGACCACCACCTGCGGAAGCACCACGGTGATTAAGACCCTTGCCAGATACACCAGAGAATTGAAGCTTAGGAACGTCGTTTGTGGCGTTCAAAGGGTTGTTTTCATAGGCGAAGGAAGGTCCGAACGTCATAACGAACGTTGTAAATGTTGAATCGTTCAATGTATCAAGGTCATTCCCTGGGAAGAAAATTCTGCCAGTTACCTTATAACGTCCTGGTGTTGTTGTTCGGAAGTTTGCATCAGGGAATGGAAGAAGAACTTCACGGTTACCTGCAAGCACTGGTACAGTGATCGTGCGACAATACACTTGCTGGAACTCATTACCATCTGGCTTGATTTGCACGCGAACCGAAAATGCCGGAGCGGCAATATTGGTGTTATTCGAAAGCTTCACGCGAATCGGAACACGTGTTGCCTGCGAAGCAGGTGCCATGGTATAAGGCCAGATAAGTTGAATATTGCTGAATTCAACGTCTGTCACTTCGTCAGGGAAGAGGATCTTGACGTTGTCAATGAAGAAATTGTCATCATCGTCAACAGGAAACGGCGCGTTTGAGTTGTTTAGGCAACGGGCTCTAAGACGGAAGCGGAAGTTACGAGCACCTTCATTAACCCATTTTATTACAGTGTCAGGAATGGGAATCGTTACCTTGTAATATTCAGCGTCCTTACCATCATCAAATAGGTCTTCACGCATACCACCAAGTGGGGGTGTGGTTGAGTTCGTCGTTTGAAGATTGTAATTCGCAAGATCAAATCCACGTGCAAAACCACCACCACCCCAGATTCTAAACGGCTGGAGATACGCAGTTCCACGACTCATGTAGTCAAGTACCCACGCTTGGATATTTGTGATGCCATTAAGCTGGTCGTCGCTTGGCTTTGCGAACTCCACCCAAACTTCATCCGGATTGCGAAAGCCCGGACCGAAGCCATTCACGGCTAACATGTTAACACGGTGCTCAGGGCCTATCAGGCGGTTGTCTGAGAAACCACGACCTATGTTCGTGAGCTTACCAGTACGCTGATACGAAATCGATAGAACAGCGCGCTTTTTGCGTGAGAGGTTGATTGGGAATGAGCGGAGTTCATCTCCACCATAGGTACCAGGTGCAGGAATCTCGTCATTACCAACAGTCTTCCGGTTCATACGGATTACTGGCGATTTGGTGCTTTGTATCAGTGAATTCTTAGCCATGAACTCACCACGTGGCGGTGGTGGGTTGTTGGTTATCTCATCACCATCTACTACATCCGTTTGGATATTCACCCATTTGAGAACTGATGGCATCGCTACTCCACCAACAATGTGGTACTCGGTAACGTCATCATTGAAGTCTGAAAGCCGACGCATGCTAAAGATGCGAATCGATGCAGTATCATCAAACGGCCATTGGTCGCCCAATGGTTGGTTTAGAGAGTCTTTTGGTTCAGCGATAACCGTTGTAAGAAGGCGGCCGATCTGATCTTCAATGTTTTCATTAGGTGCGAATTCTGGGAAAACAATCTTGATGAATTCATACGGAAGAACAAACGTTCCCACCGGCTGATAAGCCAGATTGTTGCCGTTAATATCGCAACGGTAAATCTTTGAAAGTGACGTGTCACGAAGTGCCGCGTCGTCTACATTTTTAGATGTATTGTAAACGATCTTTAGGCTCGCCTCATTCATGATGCGGAAACGAACTTTAAAGTTGACACCCTGCTTTGTGTAGTTGACACCCTGCGGACCTTGAACGTCGTTAGTTAAGTGCTGTACAATTGCTACAGGCTGGATGGAGCCAAGGCGTTCTTCACCTGCAAGAAGTTCGTAATTGTTTGCATTCGCGGTAGGAACAACAATCGAAAAGTCAAGATTAGCATTGTTGTTTAGCTGACGAACACGATATGACACGTTGATAACGCGGAGGATGTTCTTGTACTGCTTGAACTTAATAGCCAAGAACTCCTTAGGAACGGCATCATCGTCAGCGCGTGAACTTGTTGCACGTACGCTACCCAATGATGGGTTAGTTAGAACGTTGAACAAATACTCTGTGCTCTGCGTATACTTAGGAACGTTGAAATCAAGAAGCGTACTAACTGGTATTGTAGCCGGAAAACCAGACCAGTTTAGCCTCCGGGATGGACCCGATACACCAACAGTTGAGTTGCAACGCATCCAAACTGTTGCAGCATGTGGCTGAAGTGCATTACGCGGGGCAATGCCGAAGAACTTCTCATATTGAACCTGAACAGAACTGTCAGCTCTGTTAAGCGTCACTTGGAGTGAGAAACGGTAGTGTTCCCCAACGCCTGGTCGGTTATTGGCAGCAAAAGGTACGGTATGTGATACCCCGCCAACAATGGCGGTTTTTACACCCATCGGTGTAAGGTTGACGAAGTAAATAATAAGCCTGTCGTTAGACGGCGAGCGCTTGTAGTAAACTCTTGAGAAGTCATCTACGGAACTTGTTTCTGTGTTGTACACGGAAACTTGGAGGTCGTCCCATGCTGGAGCAATCAACTGAGGCTGAGAACCGCCGAAGGTGCCACTCAAACTGCCTTGGTCTAGCATCGTGTTTACCGTAGAGCGAATACCACCTGTTGCGTTTGCAACATTGCCACCGCAAGCAATGTTATTGAATCCAAAATTGTCTGCGGTAACGTCTGTCAATCCGTTTCCAGAACGTCCACCGCGCGTGTCATCAGAAGCAGGATCATAGGCCGAAAAAACACCCTGTGTTACTTCCAGCGAAACCCTTGATATTGGGAAACCAAAGTTATCTACGTTGTAGAAATAGCGGCGGTTAGACAGTGCTATGAGGCCATTTGTAGAGACGTAGAACGAATCTTGACGTACCCCGTTGAAATAAAACGGGAAACCAATTGAAATAGGTCCAGCAAAAGCATTGTCCGTCGAGTCCGAAGCTAATCCCGGATTCCTGAAGAATGCAAGGCCCCCGTAGTTGTTCAGTGTAGGGTCAGTCCAATATGTAGCTGGAACCTGACGTGGTCCAGAAACAATACGACGCCATGTGCTTGGCTCTGTTAGCGTGTCCGCAAACAATGTAGGATCTGGACGCCAAAAATCTGGGGCCTCATCGTCTGAGTCCACAAAATAGTACCCAGTTGAAATGGGCGGATTTGTGCGTGCGTTAGCGCCATTCAAAGTGAATGGCAACGGATAAGAGGCAACTGGTGCCTTACTCCCGCTCTTACGCAATACATTCTCGCCTTCTTTCCCGTCTCCAGCCGTTACTATGGTGCTTACACCAGCCATCGCCAGTGTGAGAGCAAGAAGTAGGAGTCTGCGACTCATGCAAACCTCAATAAAACAGTGAACAAGTACGTGCAGTTATTATCGTCTTTTTATACACCCAATAGAACCCAACATGCCCAATGCATGTTCGGGAGTATCCTGTAAAATTGTGATTTCGGAGGTAATTGTCAAACTATTTCTTGAACAATGTTCCAGAACCGTGATTTTACCGTGCTGAATATCAACATGATCAGTCGCAAAAGGTTACAAAAGTGACCCGGAATTCTCTGAATCTGTTTCCACATCGTTATACGCCAAAAGCGTAGAGCAATATGATTGGATAACCGTAGAATAGAGCTCGTGCTCTACTGCTTTTACCATCTGTTGCAAAAGTTCTGGTGAGTTGCCAGGCAATACAGCAACCGTTTGCTGGCCCAAAATGTGTCCCTCATCATAGTGTTCACTTACTACATGCACGGTGGCGCCACTCTCCGAAGCTTTTGAGGCCAAGACCGCTTCGTGAACGCGCATCCCATACATACCCGGACCTCCAAAATGAGGTAAGAGGGCTGGATGGATATTGAGAACCCGCCCACCAAGTGCATTTATAACCGAAACCGGCAAAAGACGCATATATCCGGCCAAAGCTAATACGTCGATGCCCCATTCCCGAAGGCAGGAAAGGAGCTCGTTCTCGAGATTCACCACGTCTGAAGTCCGCGAAAGAACCACACATTCGAGCCCGAATTCACGCGCCACGTTACGCACTCCGGACTTTGCGGAAGTAGTGATTAGTAAACTGACACAAAACGAAGAATTCGGCATTCTAGCGGCCCTACAAATCGCATGTGCGTTTGTTCCCGCCCCAGAACCAAGAATCGCTAGGTTGATTTGACTGCTGTATTCCATGAACCAGAAAAGTACGCTAGTGGTGCACCACGGTACAATAAGAACTTTTGCACATCGAGAACTTTTGCACTTTGGCCACGGTTTCCCATCGTCTGATGCATTATTGCTGGGCGAAAAGACACCAAAACATTCGGACTCTATGACAACTGTCCTCCATAATGCTACGTTTATTGCCGTTTTCGCCCTCGTTCTGGGTCACTTCGGCCCAACTGCCCTAGCTCAGATCAAAGACACCACAGATGTTCCTACAGGTACAATTTCGGGCATTGTGGTGGACATGGTAACCCAGCAACCTGTTCAGGGGGCTACTGTTGTTGTAGTTGGAACACGCCGCGGGGCGGCGTCAAAAAAGGACGGTCGATTTGTGATCTCCAACGTACCTGCCGGCATCCATCAAGTGAAGACCTCGTTGGTTGGATTCACAACTGACCAGAAGAATGACGTTGTGGTTAGTCCTGGCAAACCGATTACAATCGAAATTAAACTAGCTCCTGCACAAGTTCAGCTCGGTGAAGCAGTTGTTGTAGCCGAGGCATTTCGCCGAGATGGGCAAACGGTTACATCTACCCAACTTCTTACGAGCGAGGAAGTTCGGCGCACACCTGGTGTTAATGAAGATGTGGTTCGTGCCATTGCACTGCTTCCGGGCGTTGCCGTCCTTGGAGGAGGTAGAAACGACCTAGCCGTGCGCGGAGGAGCCCCCTTTGAGAACCTCTTTCTCATCGACAACATTGAAGTGCCAAACATCAATCACTTTGGAGCGCAGGGCTCTACAGGTGGACCGATCTCACTGATAAACATTGCGCTTGTTCGCGATGTGTCACTCTCTACAGGGGGCTTTGGCACAAAGTTTGGCGATAAGCTCTCGTCGGTAACAAACCTTTCACTAAGGCAAGGAAATGACCAAAAGCTCGCAGGAGAGATCAATCTCAGTGCAACAGGTTTCGGCGTTATTGCCGAAGGACCAATGGGCAACAAAGGAACGTTCCTCGTTTCAGCTCGCCGAAGCTACCTAGATCTGATTTTTTCACTAGCAGGATTTGGATTCATTCCGCAATACTGGGATTTCTCTGGGAAGTTCACCTACGATGTTACAGCATCAGACAAGTTATCGTTCCTCATCATTGGTGCACTAGATAACATCAAGTTCAACAACACAGAAGAAAACCTGTACGGCAACAGTCGCACAATTGCCCCCTCACAAGATCAGTATTTTTCCGGTCTTACATGGCGCCACCTGCTTTCCAACGGCTACATGAACGTAACGCTTGGCCGAACGTTTACGACATTTAATACCTCGCAGCAAGACTCATTAGCCAATACGATTTTTCAGACGTTGTCTCGTGAAGGAGAAAATTCACTTCGTGCAGACGTGGTTACATTTCCTACATCAACGCTTGAGCTCAACGCTGGCTTCATCGCCAAATACGCCAGCAACCTCGCATACCAGGTTACGCTCCCAGGCGAAGTTAGACTCAACGCATCAGGTGTTTCTGCACCACTCAACGTTGATACGTCGTTTACAGCATTTAGAATCGGCGCCTATGCTCAAGCGATGTGGACTGCTTCGGAGCAGTGGAAGTTTACATTGGGTCTGCGTGCCGACCATTATGCATTCCTTGCCGACGGCAATACTGTACTAGCCCCACGAGGTAGCATCAGTTTCCTCCCTAACCCTGAAATGACCATCAGTCTCAATGGTGGCCGGTATTACCAAGCGCCTCAGTACATCTGGTTAATCGGCGATGCCACTAATCCTGCAAACTTGCGGCCTATCAAGGCAGATCAAGTTGTCCTCTCGTGGGAATGGATAGTAACTCCAGATATGAAGGTCCAGGTAGAAGGATACTACAAGTCATACCACTCGTACATTACAAGGCCGTTTCGTCCTCAGGCCGTGTTGTCTCCTTCCGGCTTCGGTGATGTGTACACAGACATCCCTTTCGGACTTGAACCCCTAACAAATCAAGGAGCAGGACGTGCATACGGCTTAGAATTCTTCATTCAAAAGAAACTAAGTAACGCAATTCCGATCTATGGTCTAACATCGATTTCCATAAATCGCACAGAGTTTACCGCGCTAGACGGAGTAGTACGGCTGGGTTCGTTTGATACACCAATTATCGGCACAATCGCTCTTGGTTGGCGCCCTTCTGCAGAGTGGGAGATCAGCAGTAAACTGCGTCTGTCTCAAGGTCTAAACACCACGCCATTCATCACAACATCAGAGCGATCCGCTGTAACAGGATTCCCAGTTGGCTCGTTAGATTTTGCATACTTCAACCAAGGCGATCGCCTGCCATTTTTCTACGCGCTTGATGCTAGGATTGACAAACGTTGGTTCTTCAGCGGTTGGCAGTTAGTTGCCTACATCGACGTACAGAATGTAACTGGACGTAGGAATGTAAGCGACTATCAATATGATCAGCAAACACAATCGGTAACCGCAAATCAAAGCTTCGGCATCCTGCCTACGATTGGTATCAACGTTCAGTTCTAGGTGGCAAGATTTGGTGATAGCCACTTCTCCGCAACTTCAAGAGTCCAACCTTTGCGCGCTGCATAGTCTACCAGCTGATCTGCAGTGATTTTGTTTACGGCAAAATAGGTTGCCTGTGGGTGTGCAAAGTACCAGCCACTAACGCTTGATGCGGGAATCATGGCAAAATTCTCCGTTAAGCTTACACCAGCAGGGCCATTCCCTAATAGAGCAAAAAGTGTTGTTTTTTCTGTATGATCTGGGCAGGCCGGATACCCTGGTGCTGGACGTATTCCCTGGTATGTTTCTTCAGCAAGTTCGTCACTTCGCAATGTCTCGGTAACTGCATAGCCCCATATCTCACGCCGAACTTTTGCATGCAGCCACTCAGCACAGGCTTCTGCAAGACGGTCTGCAATTGCCTTTACCATTATGGAAGAGTAGTCATCGTTGTCGGCTTCATACGCAGCACACAATGTATCAACACCTTCTCCAGCGTTCACAACAAAGGCACCAATGTGGTCGGTACTGCCAAGCGGCAATAGCTCTGATGTGGCTATCAGGTCCGCTAAACAAAGGTGTGGCAGTCCTGGAGCCTTCACTGACTGTTGGCGAAGAAAATGCAACCGTGTTCCATCTTCAAGAACTACGTCGTCGGCTTCACGTTTGGCACGGAACGCACCACACGTTGCTCTGGCACGAATGCTCTTTTGCTCTACAATGCCGTCGAGCATCGAATTAGCATCGTCGAAAAGCTTCGTGGCTTCTTTCCCGAACGTAACATTTGTGAGTATCGCCGGATAGCGTCCGCGTAATTCCCATGAAAGAAAAAATGGCGTCCAATCTATGTACTCACGCAACTCAGCAAGTGATACGTCATCAAACGAAACACAACCAAGAGTATGCGGTGCAGAGGCAACACCTAACGGATCTAGAACAAGTGCATTTGCCCGGGCCGCTTCCAAGGTAACGAAGTTCTTTGCATCTCCCCTACGAGCATAGTCGGCACGTACATGTTCATATTCATCACTGATCTTCTTTTCAAAAATTGGGCGCTGAACATCACTTAAGAATGACCCAACAACAGGTACAGCGCGTGATGCGTCCAATACATGCACAACAGGGAATGACGCCGAGGGGGCAATCTTTACAGCTGTGTGCGTCCTCGACGTTGTTGCGCCACCAATGAGAAGGGGCTTGTGAATTCCGCGCCTCTCCATCTCCTTTGCTACGTGAACCATTTCATCAAGTGATGGCGTGATGAGGCCGGAGAGCCCGATCACATCTACATTTTCTTCTACGGCTGTTGCTAGAATTTTCTCCGCCGACACCATCACTCCAAGGTCGATAATCCGATAGTTATTACAAGCCAAAACAACACCAACAATGTTCTTGCCAATGTCGTGAACGTCACCTTTCACTGTAGCCATCAACACCGTACCAGCAGCTTTCTGCACTGCGCCAGATAATCTCTTTTCTTCTTCCATATACGGAGTGAGAATTGCAACGGCTTTCTTCATAACACGTGCGCTTTTGACTACCTGGGGCAAGAACATTTTACCGGAACCAAAGAGATCTCCAACAACGTTCATCCCGTCCATGAGGGGGCCTTCGATGATGGACAACGGCGACGGCAGAGTCTGCCTTGCCTCTTCTACGTCAACATCAATGAACTCCGTAATTCCCCGTACCAATGCATGTCGTAGACGAGAGGCAACGTCGCCTGAACGCCATTCTTCTTCTTTTGCATCTTCCTTATCAACGCCTACTACTGACTCTGCAAAAACAAGCAATCTCTCCGTTGCATCTTGGCGTCTGTTCAACAAAACGTCTTCTACTCGCTCAAGTAGATCTTTAGGAATCTCGTCGTACACATCCATTTGTCCCGCGTTCACAATGCCCATATCCATCCCAGCCTGAATCGCATGGTATAGAAAAGCAGTGTGCATTGCCCGCCGAACGGGCTCGTTCCCCCGGAATGAGAATGAGATGTTGCTAACGCCCCCACTGATTTTTATTGACGGAAAATGGGACTTTATCCATGACGTAGCTCGGATGTAGTCAACAGCGTAGTTGTTGTGTTCTTCGATGCCAGTGGCTACTGTTAGGATATTTGGATCAAAGATGATGTCCTGAGCAGGCATATGTACAACAGTTGTCAACAACCTAAATGCACGCTCACAAATCTCAATTCTTCGCTCAAACGAATCGGCTTGACCTTCTTCATCAAAGGCCATAATGATTACCGATGCACCATAGTCTCGGCACAATGTTGCTCTGCGAATGAACTCCGCTTCGCCGTCTTTGAGCGAAATTGAGTTGACGATTCCTTTACCCTGAACACACTGCAAGCCTGCCTCGAGCACTGACCACTTAGATGAATCGATCATCACGGGAACTCGTGATATATCTGGTTCAGCCGCAATGAGGTTCAAGAACGTCTGCATTGCCTTCTCAGAATCAAGAAGACCTTCGTCCATGTTTACGTCAATAATTTGAGCCCCATTCGCAACTTGTTGACGGGCGACGTCAAGTGCCTTTTCATATTTATCATTAAGAATCAAGTTTGCAAACGCACGCGATCCCGTAACGTTTGTACGTTCGCCCACATTAACAAAGTTGGTCTCGGGCGTTACCTCCAATGCTTCAAGTCCGCTGAGTTTCAAATACGCAGGCCGCTGCGCTATCACCCGTGGTGTACATTCAGCTACCGCAGCCGCCATTGCCTTAATATGTTCTGGAGTGGTGCCGCAACATCCTCCCACAATATTTAGAAAGCCCGCCTTTGCAAACTCAAACGCCTGCTCGGCCATGTAGTCGGGCGTCTCATCATATCCACCCATTGCATTCGGCAAGCCCGCATTTGGATACAACGAAACATAGGCTGGCGAAACGTTAGATATTTCTTCGATGAAGGGGCGCATCATTTCTGACCCAAGGGCACAGTTGAGCCCAATCGACAGAAGGTTACGTGCGTGTTGAACAGAAGTACAGAATGCGGCTGGAGTCTGTCCAGAAAGTGTTCTGCCAGACATGTCGGTTATTGTGCCGCTAATCATCACTGGAAGCTCAACACCCATTTCGTCGCAGACTTCTGCATAGGCCTTAAGCGCAGCTTTAACGTTGAGTGTGTCTGTAACTGTTTCAAACAGCAAAAGATCCGCGCCGCCTTCAACAAGTCCAAGGATTTGATCTTTAAACGTATCGCGCATTTGAGCAAACGATACCGCACGAAAGCCAGGATCATTAACATCTGGCGACATCGACAGCATCTTTGTTGTTGGGCCCACGGAACCGGCTACAAATCTAGGTCTGTTCGGATTTTTCTTCATGATCTCATCCGCAGCTGAACGAGCTATCCGAGCCCCTTCTCTATTTAACTCACGAGCAATATGGCCAAGTCCATATTCGGCCTGACCAAGAGACGTGCCCGTGAAGGTGTTTGTCTCAATGATATCAGCTCCGGCCTCAAGGTAGGCGAGATGAATTGATCGAATGGCATCTGGCTGCGTGAGTACAAGCAGATCGTTGTTGCCCTTAAGCGAAGTTGGGTGGTCAGCAAAACGCTGTCCACGATAGTCTTCCTCGGTGAGTCTTAGGCGTTGAATCATTGTGCCCATGGCACCATCCAACATCAAGATTCGGCGAGTGAGTAGAAAACGAATGTCTGTCATTGATGCAAAGTTAGGCACTAGTTAGAGCATCGTAACGGTATCACCGTTAACTCGATAATTCAAACGATGTTCACGGACGGCTAGAACGTATGTCCCGTCGGTCTCCATCGAGATTCTACGATAGGGATGGGGAAAGGGGTCGGCCGACAAGATTCTGTCCGCATGTGCCCGCACATCAACTCCAACCGATAAACATTGGTCGGGCCAAACCACGCTAAAAGATCGGGCATTGTCTAGTGCTTCTACCCATGAGACTCTGCTATCGGGGTACGAGTCGGCGTAATGGAGGTAGGGTTTTATATCGAGAACTGGTGTTCGGTCGAGCAAATCCGTTCCACGAACATTCACACGCAGACCATGTGTACTGATGAGTTCAACACATGTCATTCCAATCGGATTCGGCCGGTGTGGGGCACGCGTGGCAAACACCCCGCGTTTCACTCTATCGCGGGGGGTGAGTACAAGGGGCTTCCACCCGTGAGCTCTATCAAAAAACGTAATAAGCCAAATGCGATCACAGCCATCAATATCACGTAACGCCTGTTCAAAGTTGCGATGTGGTAGAAGCTCTACCGTTGCATCATCAACGCGCGAGTCTACGTGTGGCTGGCGGGGTGCATCGTATTTGTTTCTGTATGGCGTTCGGATTATTCCGATGGCTTCGAATTCAATCTTCATATCTACCACGCAGATCCAACAAACAACGAGAGGAAGATTCCTCCAAAGTTGGTGATTGGCAGCCCTGCTAGACTCTCTAATCCAGGCTCCCCGAAAGGAATCGTGTAGTAGCGGATGTTTACGCCGATAAGACTTCCCTTTCCCATCGTTCCAAACACCGATCCAACACCAAACACGGCACCCATTCGGAAGTGCACTGTGGTATAACCAAATGACTCAAAGAACTCGTAGTATCTACCATCCTGCAAATACGGCGTTACCAAGATCGGCGTGCCCGTGATTCCGGCTGAGATAAAAGGGCGGAATGTTTCCTGCAGAGTAGAACTAAACAATCTGTACTGAAGCCCTGCGCTCAGTGGAAACATGAACAGGCGGTTAACCTTGTTGGCCACAATGGGGATTGATCCTTGGTACCATACATTCTCTTGTTCGTCTGCGTTACGGCGGGGAGTAATTCCTACGTGACCAAATGCCCATAGATCCTCTGTGATCTTCTGGCCATAATAGGCACCTACGCCCCATCCGCTACCAGAAAACAGGAGATCTAGTCCACCTGCATGATTAGCGATTGCACGCGTAGCAATCTGCTCCAGTAAGGGGCGAGATGGGGTAAAGATGATAGTAGAGTCTGTAGGAATAGGTAATTCGCCCGTAATCTGTGCGGACATGGGATTCCATGACGCTACTACCAAGGCGAGCACCATCAGACAGCGATATGGGATGTAGAAAGACATTACAGCGAATTGATCATCAGACTGAGTGCAAAGTTACAAAGAGGCGTGGCTGTGGATAACATTGGTAATCCGTGCAGGTTCCGTAGTTTAGCCCTCTATGCTCGTTCGTGAGTTCCAACATGTTATTGATGGCATCCTGCCTCCCGAGACCGCCATACATGGTGACGCCATTGGTCTTCATGTTGCGTCGGTGAGAGGTGAGGTGCATCGCGTCCTGGTTTGTCTCGAGATCACCGAATCCGTGGTTATCGAAGCCATAGAGCACAGGTGCGACACGATTGTGACGTTCCATCCGCTCATTTATGCTCCACTGCAGCGCCTTGACCGAACCGAACGTGTTTCGAGGTGTGTTAGCGACCTCATACGTGCAGATATCTCAGTATTGACGGTGCACACTGCATTTGATGCGTTTCAGCAAGGAACGAACTATGCCATAGCGATACGCCTCGGACTAGCGCCAGTAAGGCCATTGGTGCCCTCAGCGCAAGGGTCTACGGGCATGGGGCTTCTTGCAACATGCGATGTTTCCTACCAAGAACTTCTGCGCCGTATATCTAGCGTTTGTGGCGGACCACTTCGGCATTGTCCGCCAGAATCTGAGTCAATATCTACCGTGGCCATCGTTGGTGGTAGTGGAATCAGCTTCTTTAATGACGCTGTACGATCACAGGCCGACGTTTTCATAACCGCTGACGTTAAATATCATGCCTTTCATGCCGCCAAAGGTGTTATTGGCATTGTGGATCCTGGTCATTTCGAAATGGAGCAATTTGTACCTGCCGCGCTTATTGAGCTCCTATCCCAGGCTCTTCCTCATGTGACTTTTGTAGAAAGTACGGTTGGTACCAATCCCGTCCGCTACGTTGTTGCTTCCTCGGAACGATCAATGAATTTTACTTCTCATCAGTAGGGATTTCATGGAACAGCAGATCAACCTTTTGGCTCAAATGGCCACAGTCGACGCTCAACTCGACGAGTTGCACGACGATCTTGGCGATCTTCCTCAGGTTGTAAAAAAACTCGAGGCTTTCATGCGCGAGAAACTCTCCGCCGTGGAAACAACGCAGAAGTTGCTCCACGAATTAGATCACTTACGCGGCACGGCTCACGTTACGATTCAGGAGAGTGCTGACAAGGAAGCACGGCTAGCTGAACAACAATTCAAGGTGAAGAACAATCGGGAATTCGATGCGATCACAAAGGAGATCGACCACCTAAAGAATGAACGGCTCACCCTTGATGAAAAACTGCGCACGGCAAGTGTACGTGATGAGAATCTGCGTACGATGTTATCCCATCAAGAATCTGAACTTGCCGAGGCACGCGAAAATCTGGCCGATAGAGAAAAGGACCTGGAAGCCCTATCAGGTGATCAAAATGACGAGCTTCGGAAGTTTATTGAATTGCGCCTTAAGCTTAGCTCGCAGATAGACGATTCTCTGGAAACCGAATACGAGCGTATTCGCACGTTCCATAGCAACGCTGCTGTGGCTGTAAAGAAGAATTCTTGCAATGGGTGTTATTCGGCCATCCCTTCGCAACGAATCATGGAAATGAAGTATCAGCGAGACAAGGTCTATACGTGCGAAAACTGCGGTCGGATCCTCTTCACCGAGGATGTGAACGTAGACATAGACGCACTCCTTGCCTCTGCCTGATTTATGGTTGATCACCGGGGGACTCCGGGCGATCGCCTCACTCTTGGGTGGGGAGGAAAGTCCGAACTCCATAGAACAGCTCGCTTCCTAACGGGAAGGTGCTAAGCCCCCTACCCCTTTGGGGTGGGGTCGAGGCAACGGAAAGTGCAACAGGAAGACACCGCCGATGACCACATTTTGGTGTGGAACAGGTAAGGGTGAAATGGCAGGGTAAGAGCCTACCAGCGAACGGGCGACCGTTCGGCTCGGCAAACCCCGGGCGGAGCAAGATCAAGCAGGGATAGTGGCGCTTCGGCGCCGGATGGTTGTTCGTCTCCTCCGCGTAAGCGGTGCTATCTCGGGTAGATCGCTTGAGGCCGTTGGCAACAACGGTCCCAGAGAAATGATCGCCTCCTTCGGTTCGCCGAAGAAGACAGAATTCGGCTTACAGGAGTCTCCCAGTGATGAGTCAACATAAACCTGAATATTCAATTCCTGTTGAAGGTCCGCGAGACCCGATTCTCGTGGATCTACTTCCAGATTTTCTCGATGCATGGGAGCATGATCTTTCAACAGGATGGGCCCAGATACGCACGCGTGAAGACCTCGTTGAACTCAAACGATTTGGACATACAATCAAAGGTTCATTTATTCAATTTGGATTCCGTGATTTAGCCCAAGCAGGCCGCGAGATCATGAACGGCGCGGAGAATAACAATTGGCTGGGAGCGGATGAACACGTGAAAGCACTTCAGTTGGTGGTAAACACGATGAAGCAAAATTTAACGTCTTTGTTAGGTCGATGGAAAGAACAACAAACGTGATCCAACGCCTGATTATTTTATCATTTTTCGTGCTCATTGCTAGCGAGTTTGCTTTTGCTCAGCAACGAATAGCTGTTCTGCCGTTTCGCAACATGGATCATGACATTAAGTACAATGCATGGAGCGTGGCACTTGCTGACTCTTTGTTTAAAGCTATTTCCGCCGTAGATCCTACACAGAAAAACTTTGTTCTTGTTCCTGGCGATAGCATTGAAATGGCCATTGCAGAACTCAATCTCGACCCATCGAATCCACAATATGAGTCAGACATGTGGAAGGCAGTTCGTACGCTCAACGTGACAAAAGCAGTTCAAGGAAACTTTCAGTTGAGAGGCGAACGAGTCTTGATCAATTGTTATGTGTATGACCTTGCTTCTATGCTTGCCGACCGTTCGAATCAAGCAAAAGATCTTTACAAATCTCCAGCCAACTACTTAGAGTGTATCCAAGTAATTGTGAAACGTATCTACCCTGGCCTAAAACTATAACTTCAATGAGCACTACGTTCGAACTACCCGTCATTCAATCACCAGAGCTCCCAAACGGCAGACGCCCAGAGTGGCTTAAGGTTCGTGCACCCGGCGGCGAAGACTACGCCCGCGTTAAGTCGATGATGAGATCCAAGGCACTTCATACGGTGTGCGAAGAAGCACGTTGTCCTAATATCACCGAATGTTGGAATGCTGGCACAGCTACGTTTATGATTCTCGGAGACACGTGTACTCGTTCATGTGGATTCTGTGCTGTTAAAACAGGAAGACCATTAGCAATAGATCTAGATGAGCCAAGGCGCGTGGCAGAAGCAATTGCAACGATGAATCTTAAGCACGCCGTTATCACATCGGTTAACCGGGACGAGATGAAGGACGGCGGCTCAACAATATGGGCAGAAACGATTATAGCGTCTCGTGAAATGAGTCCAAATACAACCATTGAAGTTCTCATCCCAGACTTTAAAGGGAACCTGGAGAATCTTCAACGCATCATTGATGCAAAACCTGATGTCTTAAACCATAATACCGAAACAGTACCACGCCTGTATAGACATGTTCGGCCCCAGGGTAGATTCCAATGGTCGCTCAACCTCTTACAAGAAGCTAAGCGTCAGGGCATGCGAACAAAGACGGGTGTCATGTTAGGGCTTGGTGAAACACCGGAAGAGGTTATCGAAGTTATGCTGGCACTGAACAATGTTAACGTTGACGTCTTAACGCTTGGGCAGTATCTACAGCCTACAAAGAATCACCTGCCAGTTGATAGATACGTCCATCCAGATGAGTTTAAACATTACCACGACGTCGGTCTTGTAATGGGGTTCGGTATTGTTGAGTCGGGCCCTCTTGTGCGCAGTTCTTACCACGCTGAGCGCCACGTATGACCGTGTTCACAGTGCTCGGCAGTGGAACCTCAACGGGCGTTCCTTCCGTGGCCTGTGAGTGTGCAACGTGTACTAGCACTGATCTTCGGGATAAGCGGCTTCGAACGTCTCTGCTTGTTCAAACCGAAACAACCACTGTTGTTATCGATACGTCATTGGATTTTCGTCAGCAGATGTTAGCCAACAAGGTTCTCGACATTGATGGTGTTGTGTTCACACACCATCACTTCGATCACATCGGTGGTTTTGATGACGTACGTCCATTCAATTTCAGAAGTGGAAAGCCCCTTCCAATCTTTGCAATGCAAGAAACGGTAGACGTTTTACACTCCACGTTTCCGTATGCATTTGGCCTCGTTGAATCTACAGGTGCCTCTACACCAGAGGTTGATGTACATATCATCGATAAAGGCGCATTCCTGATTGGTGATATCGTAGTGCTTCCAATACCAATGGCTCACGGTTCGCGAATGCGTGTTAATGGCTATCGCATTGGTGATGTAGCGTATTGCACAGATACAAATTTTATCCCGCAATCCTCTCGTGAGTTACTCATGGGGCTCGATACGTTAATCATCGACGGCTTGCGCTGGGAAGCTCATCCTACACACTTCACAGTTGACCAATCATGCAGTATGATTGAATCACTGCAGCCGCGCAAGGCATATCTAACACATATCGCACATCAGCTGAAACACGAAGAGACTTCGGCGAGACTCCCTAACTCCGTTGAGTTGGCTTGGGATGGTCTTGTAATACGAGCGTGAAAAAAAAATGGAGCCCTACCATAACGGTAAGACTCCAAGCGATTCGTTGGAGAGGGGTAAACCAACGAACCAATAACCGTACAATCGATTTTTCAAAGCAACGCGTCCACGAGGGGTAGGTGGGGCAGAACACTGCCATATGCGTTGCCGATCATCTGTACTTTAACTACGACGCGAAACTGATACAACTATTTTGCTTTTTTCGGTTACCGTGTTACAACTCATAGCTGCAACAACGTCAAAAGCTGTACCAATCAGACAGTTGCCGCGTTATCCACATCAGGATCTGATGTGTCATCTTCCCAAATCCCTGGCTCGGGGTCTTCAACCAGCCCATGCTCAGCCTCATTTTCCATCGAATGGTGCCAGTATGCGCCAGAGGTGGCAGGCGTTGCCGGGTCCTCAACTTCTACACTAGGCGTGGTAGAATGTTCTTCAAGAAGCAAGGCTAGCTGTTTACGAAGAGTCTTATGATCTGTATGAACCGAAACTGTCTCATCCATATCAACCATCGTTGTTGTAGTCTTAAGTAAGTCGTCGATCTCACGCAGTTTTGGAAGGTCCGATAAAGAGTTCAAACCAAAAATTCGCAGAAACTCCTCGGTAGTCCCATAGAGAAGTGGCTTCCCGATAGACTCAGACCGCCCAATCATTGCAACGAGTTGTTTTTCAACCAGCGAGTTTACCACCTCACCTGCATTTACCCCACGAATAGCATCTACCTCCGCCTTTGTAATTGGTTGTCTGTAGGCAATGATTGCTATCGTTTCAAGAGCTGCTTGTGTGAGGCGTTTTCGATTTTTTGCCTTGAGTAATCTCTGAACAAGATGACCATGTTGTGGGGTTGTTGCGAACTGAAACCCACCAGCGATTTTTACAATCCGATACGGCCGTGCCGTGTGCTCGAGATCATCGTTAATCGCTTCTACGAGTTCATCGAAATAGTCCTTGGGCACATCAAAGGTTGGCACAACCGATTCTCGCACTGCGGGTTGTTTTGCTTCTCCCTCAAGAGGAAGAGATTGCTGCCCAGGTGCTTGTTGTGATGGATCCTCAAGTACGAGGACTCTTTGCAACATTCGGTTGGTAAGGGGCTCTTCACTCGCAAAAATCAGGGCTTCGAGCGCCTTGAGTTGATCGGCCTGATCAAGAGTGAAAAAGTATGGCAACTCGCGTGAGTCCATGTCTTGTTGTAGTTGTAGTTGTTCTTGCTCGGTCATGATATCTGGTCCTCGCCATCTTTACGCGGTGCTACGATAATGTCATCGAATCGTTCATCTTGCTGCACGATGATGCGGTGATTCTTCGCTAGTTCAAGAAGTGCTAGGAACGTCACCACGATATGCATCTTTGTGAGACCCGCTACGAGCTCAAAGAACGTCACTGAAGATCGTGCAAGCAATGTGTGCATGATCTCTGCCGCCTTTTCCTCTATGGTGATTGGGAACCGCGTAACCACGTGAGGATCAGCCTGTTCAGGTGCCTTTTCTATCGCTCTTTTGAGAGCTTTAAGCAGATCAAACAAGGTGGCGTTACGATACGCCCCGTTTTCAGATGCATGAATCTCCTCGGCCTCAAACACTTGCCTGTAGAGCACATATCGCTGGTTCTCTGCTGAGAGGGTCAACGAATCTGCAGCTTCTCGATACCGCTTGTATTCTAAAAGCCTCCGAACCAATTCAGCACGTGGATCATCTTCATCGATTTTGCCTGGATTAGCCCCTTCCTTTTCATCGCGAGGAAGCAACATTTGGGCTTTGATTTGTATCAACATCGATGCCATCACTATGAACTCACCAGCGAGATCGAGGTCGAGAAGTTCTAAAACTTTTACAAAATCGAGAAATTCCTGAGTGATTGAAGCTATCGGAATGTCATAGATGTCCAACTCGTCTCTTCGTATAAAAAAGAGCAAGAGATCCAATGGGCCTTCAAAGTTGTTCAGCCTTACGCTATACATCGTGTCCCCTATATATACGCGGAACCCGCGCGGAGACGGAAGTTGTGATTTCGTACGGAATCGTATGTGCCCACTCGGCGAGCTCAACGGCGTCAATACTCTCGAGGTGACCGTCTGGACGGGCCTGACGCCCCAATAGCACCACTTCGTCTCCTATCTGCACGTTTGCATCACCAATGTCTACCATAATCTCATCCATACAAATCGTTCCAACCACTGGATATCGCACGCCTCCGATGAGCACCTGGGCCTTACCCGTTAGGCTCCGCAAATACCCGTCTCCATAACCAATTGGCACCGTTACAATCGTTGTTGATGTTGAAACCATATAACGTCGTCCATAACTCACGGTTTCTCCGGGAAATGCGCGCCTGCGAGAGAGTACACGAGATGTAACGGCCATCACTGGGTGAAGCGTCATTTCGTTGTTAGCTGGCGATGCATATCCGTAAAGAGAGATTCCGGGGCGAACCATCGTAAAGTGCGACAACTCAGACTGCCACATAGCGCCCGTATTGGCTGCGTGAACCGTGGCAAATGTACAGCCCACGGACTCACATTTGGCTAGGACAGCAGTAAACGTGGATAACTGTTCCGTAAGAAACGCGCTCCCATGCTCATCAGATGTAGCAAAATGGGTGCAGATCCCTGTACAAAGAATCCCAGGCATTGCCATTATCGTAGAAGCAGCTTCCGGCACATCGTGTGCTCGGAATCCATCGCGGAGCATGCCCGTGTCCACGTATAGGTGCACTTCAGCTTGCCCGCCTACGCCAACCGCCGCCTCGGACAAAGCCCTAACCTGAGAAACGTCACACGCTACGGTTACAATGTTATGGGCAACCGCCAATTCAACCTCATTTGGCTCAATGGGAGTAAGAACCATGATTGGAGTAGAAATGCCAGCCAACCTAAGCTGCAGCGCCTCATCCAGTATGGCCGTGCCAAGCATATCAACACCCAACTCTTGGAGTGTGTGCGCAATAGCTTCCATGCCGTGTCCGTAGGCATTTGCCTTCACCATTCCGAGAATGGCCTTTGCGTTAACATGACGTTTAATCACAGAAAAATTCCATGCCAAGGCATCCAAATCAATGATGGCCCGAGTGCTTCTCATTCTCCACCTACCTGTAGAGAATCGGCCCATTCGAAGGACTGGCGGATCTCCTTGACGGTTAATCCAGAACCCAAGGCACATATGAGTTTGATGCGGGCCTTTTGACCATTGAGGAAATCTGCAAATATCACCCCGGCCTCGTGAAGGTGGCGGCCAGCCCCCTCATACGCATAGATGTGCTCTATGCGTCCAACTGGACACCGAGAAACGAGCACAACTGGTATACCGGATGCCAATGTATCCTTTAATGCGTAAAAAACAGGGGGCGTAACATTCCCAACACCAAAGGCTTCAATAACCAGCCCATCTGCTCCTCTTTCCCTACAGGCCTCGATGAGCGTGGCATCCATGCCTGCATAGGATTTGAGCAATGGAACAAATGAAGGCAAGTGCTGTACGCTAAAAACCTCTCGGTGAAGAGGTTTTCGGTGCATAATCAGAATGCCGTTGGTGATCCGCCCGATTGGACCAAAGTCAAAACTGGTAAACGTAGAAAGATCCTGGGTGTCGGTCTTTGATGCCTCCGAGGCGGCGGTAAGAGCTCCTCCGAGACATATTAGGACGCCCATCCCGCGAACAGCAGGGTTAGCCGCAACTGTAACAGCATCTCTAACGTTTCTTGGTCCATCCCAATCAGGCTCACTGCTGTTACGCATGGCACCAAGAACAACAATTGGTTTCTCCGTGTCAACCGTACAGTCTAGGAAATACGCAGTCTCTTCCAGTGTGTCTGTTCCGTGAGTCACAACAACACCGTGTACTTTTGGGTCGTCTGCATAGGATCGAACGATCTGAGATAGCTCCAGCATTCGGCTTGGACCTATATGTGGCCCAGGAAACGTTCCGTACTCATGAACAACGATATCAGCCACGGCCCTGATACCGGGTATTCTAGCAAGGATTTCGCCACCGGACATGCTTGGTACAACACCACCCCACTCTCGATCGAGCGTGGAGGCGATGGTTCCGCCAGTGAAAATGATTACGACGCGAGATTGGGTGGTTTGATTCACGGGATAATTGATCTGAGTGATACTCACGAAGATAGAGACCCCGTTCGTAGTTTTGTAGTTCATGATTGAAGCAAACTCACATCTTCATCACGTTGCAGCCTATACGCCTGGAGCATCGCCTGAGCAAATCCGCTTAGAATATGGCCTAGACAGTGTAGTAAAGCTCGCCTCGAATGAAAACCCGCTTGGAAGCCCTCCCGCTGCTATCGTTGCAGCTCGTGAGGCATTGCGCTTATCTCATGGATATAACGACGGTGGTATGGCACTCCGACAAAAGTTGGCCGTGCACCACAACGTCGGGATCGAAGCTATCAGTGTACACAACGGAAGCGATGCTATAATCCATCAGATCATGCGAACGTTTTTGTGCCCAGGGAATCACGCGTTGAGTTCGCATGGAACCTTTGTAAGCTTTGATCTTGCCGTTCGGAGTGTGGGCTCGCGTGCTCGATTTGTTCCACTCACGAGTGATTATCGTTTTAATGTTCGCGCTCTTGCTTCAAGCGTCGATTCGAGTACCAAGGTGATCTATATCGCCAATCCGAACAATCCAACTGGCACATATATCACGCATGATGAATTAGTGTGGCTGCTTGATTCGATTCCAAGTAGTGTACTCGTGGTTCTTGACGAAGCCTACTATGAATATGCATTTCATGTGGCAGGTTCTTCGTATCCAAATGCTCTGTCTCTCAATAGCCCTAACCTGCTGTGTTTGCGCACGTTCTCGAAAGCATATGGACTTGCAGCATTGCGCACAGGGTATGCCGTGGGAGACCCATCTGTTGTTCAATGGCTTATCCGAACAAAGCTGCCATTCGATCCAAATGGCCCTGGTTGTGCAGCAGCAATGGCAGCACTCGATGATATCGACTTCGTTCGTGAATCAGTAAAACAAAATACCGATGCAGTGATGATGTTGTCTGAGACGCTAATTGAATGTGGCTACACTATTTCTCAAAGCGCTGCCAATTTTGTGATGATCGACTGTGGAACAACGGAAAAGGCGTCAGAACTATACAAAAAACTTCTATTCGCCGGATTTATAACGCGACCTCTCAAGGGGTTTGGCCTACCATCGTGCGTTAGGATAAGCACTGGCACACACGAGCAAAACCTTAGATTGGCAATGAAGCTTCGCGAGTTGGCTGCAGACATTGTAGATGCCCCTTTATCAACAAGATCCTGAATTACGTACTGAGCACTCACATGAACACAGACACACTTTCTTCCCCATCGGCAATAGTCACTGAAGATTTCCTTCCACTCAACGGTACAGACTTCATTGAGATCTATTGCGGAAATGCAAAGCAGTCTTCATATTTCTATCGGACGGCTTTTGGATTTCAACTCGTAGCTTATGCCGGACCAGAAACTGGCGTACGAGACCGAGCATCGTATGTTCTTCAGCAAGGAAAGATCCGTTTGGTACTCACCTCTCCGATGCATCCAGATACGCCGATCACCGATCACATTGCCCGCCACGGAGATGGCGTAAAGGTTTTGGCGCTATGGGTAGATGATGCACGCGCCGCTTGGGAGGCCACAACACAACGAGGTGCCATAAGTACACAAGAACCCACGGTCCTAACCGACGAGCATGGTGAAGTTGTTGTTGCGTCGATTAAAACATATGGAGACACCATTCACACGTTTGTAGAGCGCAAGAATTATTCGGGTGCTTTTATGCCTGGATTCATAGCCGCTGATGATGGATACACCACGCAACCGATTGGCCTACTCTTCGTTGATCATTGCGTTGGCAACGTAGAGCTTGGGTACATGAATGAATGGGTCAAGTTCTATGAAGATGTGATGGGCTTTAAACTTCTCATTACGTTTGATGATTCAGATATTTCAACGGAGTACTCAGCGCTCATGTCAAAAGTTGTTTCCAATGGGAACGGCTATGTGAAGTTTCCCATCAATGAACCAGCGCAAGGAAAACGTAAGAGCCAAATTGAAGAGTACATTGAGTTCTATCACGGCGCTGGCGTTCAGCACATTGCCGTAGCAACCAACAACATTCTGCATACGGTATCCGAGCTTCGCAAGCGAGGCGTTCAGTTCCTTGGCGTTCCAGAAGTCTACTATGAAGATCTTCTGGATCGAGTTGGGAGTATCAACGAGAGCATTGAAGATTTGAAAGCTCTCAATATTTTGGTCGACCGTGACGACGAAGGCTATCTCCTTCAGATCTTTACAAAGCCCGTGGAAGACCGTCCAACCGTTTTCTTTGAGATCATTGAACGGCATGGTGCGAGATCGTTTGGCAAAGGTAACTTCAAGGCTTTATTCGAGTCGATCGAGCGAGAACAAGCATTACGCGGCAACCTGTAACGCAACGACATTTTTTTCACATTTCACGCCTCCCTATGGCCACACAAGCTAAAACGAGCAAAGCCCCTTCTGCTCTTTTCCACGGGAATCACCCGTTCCTCGATTCAGTGAACGCCTATTTCGACAAGGCAGCGGCGATCATGGATCATCCCAAGGGGCTCCTTGATCAGATAAGGGTCTGCAACTCCGTGTATTACATGCAGTTCCCAGTTCGTATCAAGGGCGGCATCCAGGTGGTTCAAGCATGGCGCGCTGAACATAGCCACCATAAGCTGCCAACCAAGGGTGGCATTCGATATGCAATGTCTGTGGACCAAGAAGAGGTTCAGGCGCTCGCGGCACTCATGACGTATAAGTGTGCTGTTGTTGATGTACCGTTTGGTGGTGGTAAGGGCGGTATTCGAATCGATCCAAAGCAATACACTGCCGAAGAGCTCGAACGTATCACACGCAGATACACTGTTGAGTTGATCAAGAAGAACTTCATCGGTCCATCTGTTGACGTTCCCGCACCCGACTATGGCACTGGTCCTCGCGAAATGGCATGGATTGCAGATACCTACCAAGCATTTGCAAAGGACGAAATCAATTCCCTTGCATGTGTTACTGGCAAGCCCGTTGGTCAGGGTGGTGTGCGCGGTAGGACGGCTGCAACCGGACGTGGCCTCTATTTTGCGGTGCGCGAAGCTGTGAACGATCCGAAGCTCATGAAGAATTTGAAGTTGACTACTGGCATTTCAGACAAGCGAGTAATCGTTCAGGGATTTGGCAACGTTGGATATCATGCTGCTAAGTTTCTGGCCGAGGCAGGTGCTACTGTGATTGGTGTGATTGAGTGGGACGGTGCCGTTGTAAACATGAAGGGACTAGATATCGAGGCCCTCAATGCTCATCGCATTCGCAAAGGCTCCATCACTGGTTTTCCAGGAGCAAAGACGATTAAAGAAGGAAACAGCGTTCTGGAATATGAATGCGACATTCTAGTGCCTGCAGCTCTTGAATCACAGATTCATAAGGGCAACGCGTCAAGGATTAAGGCTAAGATTATTGCGGAAGGGGCTAATGGACCAATTACATCCGAGGCAGAACCAATCCTTCTAAAGAAGGGCATCCTGATAATGCCAGATATGTACGTCAATGCAGGTGGTGTGGTAGTTTCCTACTTCGAATGGCTTAAGAATATTTCGCACGTTCGTTTCGGTAGGATGGACAAACGATTTGAAGAAGGAACCAACACTCGTCTCGTGGAGACAATTGAGCGCCTGTCTGGCAAATCACTTACAGTTCTTGAGCGCAGTGTTGTTGCTCGGGGTGCGGATGAGGAAGATCTCGTGAATTCCGGACTCGAGGATACGATGATTTCTTCCTACCACACGATTATGGGACAGTACTTTGGTAATGCCAAGGTGAAGGACATGCGTACAGCTGCATTTGTGAGTTCGATTGATAAGATCGCTCAGTCATACTTGTCACTCGGAATCTTCCCGTAGCACTCGGACTCGTGTTTGAATAAAAATGAAGGGGGCCTGTCTGATAGACAAGCCCCCTTTTCATTTTTGGTTTTGCGTACGATTATCGAACTATGATTTTCTCAAATCTACGGACAGCCCCTTGCTCGATGAAGACCACGTACAATCCGGTTGGCACATTGGATCCATTAGCGTCCCTTCTATTCCAGACAATCTCATTTGTTCCAGAAAGTAGTGCAATAGTTGCACCCGTTACCGTTACGATACGAGCACGCATTTCGCCAGTAAACGGCGAGGTAATCCGAAGTTCATCCGTCATCGGATTTGGTACAAATCGTATCCGCGTGGCAACGGCATCGTCTTCCTCAACTCCCGAAATAATACCTCTCGTAACAACGAAGGAAACATCGCCAGCATCCGTTTCTATCGATACAATTGCATTCTCTCCCGCATCTGCAGTAGTCTCTAGGCAGAGATCAATCGTATTGCCGCTATTAATCAACAAAGGAGCAACTGGCGTGACGCCACCCCAAGTTGTTGCACCAGGTCCAGTTATTCTAATCCTCGTAACTGATGTTGCAGCACAAGGCAGCGGTATTGAGACATTGCATCGGCGATCGGCAACAACACCTTGTGCAAAAATAAGAGTGTCTTTTTCGAACGAAAGGCCGGTGATGGCTGTCCCCGTAATGTTAAATGTGCGATTCCCACTTGAAGCAAAGAACGAAGCCGTAGCAGACAACGGACCACTCTTCTTTGGTGTAATCTTAAATCTAACATCACGTCGCTCATTAGGAGCGAGAGTCAATGGGGCTGTTACCCCCTCAACAGAAATGTTGGCAATTGGCTCAGCTGAGATTGATGTGATTGTAATTGGTGAGCCACCTTCGTTTACGAGGAGCCCCATCATCAGTGTATCAATGGTACTGCATGATGCAACATCGATAAACATGAGGGTAGTTGACGTCAGCTCGAGCTGGCCCGGACCAGCGCTCGCAGTAATTTTAACGATTGCTCCGCGAGTAATAGCCGTGTCACATTGATTCATGATGTTACATGTGTACACTCCAGAATCCGCCCTCGTAACTCCCGTTTTACGATATACTCGCTGGGTAGCCCCTACTATGAGGATTCCGTTTTTGAACCATTGATATGTTACGAGTTCTCCAGCAGCATCAAACGTTAACGTTAGTGAGTCGCCAGATTTGAGATTTCTATCCGTCGGTTCTATGCGAACAATTGGCATCTCTACCACATTCAATTTAGCAATGGCGCTTTCCACCTCTGGAGTACATGAGCCTTGAACTTTGCATGTATAGTCACCTTCGTCAAAGAGCGTGCTACGAGGAAAAGTTATCTTCTTCGTGATCTGTCCTGGCACTGGTTCTCCATTTTTGAGCCACTGAAGAATCAGATCTGACCCTGTTGTTTCGATACCAAACGACACACTATCACCGTCGCATACAGTTCGTGATGTTGGTTGTGCAATAATGCGGGGTTTTGTGCCAATCGTAACCGCGACGGCGTCCGATGTACTGCTACCACCACAGCCAAAGATTACACAATCGTATTGGCCGGCCTCTGCTTGGCCTACAGTGTTAATCGTAAGAACGGCATTAACTCCTCCCGGGATGTCCGTTCCATTTCTTCTCCAACGATACAGCAGACCATTTCCCGAAGCCGAGACAGTTATGTTAAGTGGTTTACCTTCGCACACGAACGTAGCAAGTGGTTGTAGGTTAATTACTGGTGAGCCCACGATAGTTATGAAGTTTGTTCGTCCCAATTCCGCTCCGCTGGCGATGTCTACCATCCGAACCACATAAATGCCCGGTGTCTGGGTGCCTGGCACGTTATAGGTGAGTGCCAAGGCGGTGGCATCAACACTTGTACCGATGACTTCCGTATTTGCAAAATTGTCGCGCGACCACTCAAGTCGCACCGTTGTAAGCCCCGTCTGCGTCCAATTCAACTGTAGGGCCGAACCTCTACAAATCGTTGTTCCTGCCGGAGGCACCGTAAATGTTGCACCCGTTACCGTGATATTGATATTACCGGTGGCATTCCAGTTGTCCTCGTTTGTACTATTAAGGTCATTGTTTACCGCATTACCAGCACCATTAAAAGAATACACGCCATGAGCAGCCGGGGCTAGCCATGTGAAGGCAAATCGAGCCGCATTGGCATTCATCGCCAACGGTGCGCCATTATGCGTTAGTTCCCCTCCATCCACTTTAGAGCCATTGCCTGCCGTTATTGTACCCGCATTTCCTGCTCCCTGCCTAAAGCTTAAATTTAGCCCTGCCCATTGATTGTTAGGGTTGCCGTTGCCTACAACAAACGTATAGGCAGCAGACTGTCCACCACGGACGCTCCGTGGCCCTTCCAATGTGGTGGTGGTTGCACCTGCCTGAGCTCCGTGGCAATTACCACAACCGGCAGCAAAGACTCCAGTGATCCCGAATCTGTGAGCGTATACTCCATAGGGGGAGATAGCAGATAATACGAGTACAAGAATGAAGGTTCGAAGTATCAATGATGTTTGCATGAGTCTACCGTTGTAATGTCCTATGATTGCCGTGATTAACACGCCACCAGGTTAATTGTTACCCGACGGGTGAAAATACAAAGAGCCGACGATTGCGCGTCAGCTCTTCCTTAGATTTATTGAGAAGTCGTCACATTACGAGTTGGCGAAAAGTTTAGCTTTGATCGCAATAACGCTACCAACACTTTTACCAATCATGTCGCCTTTTCCTTCTATTTGGTGGTCTGAAAGCGCCACGGTAAACGAAGTCTCCACCATGAGGAGGTTTCCGGAGGCGCGCTTTTTGGTTTCTGCCGACTCAGGGATAAATGTTAACGTGATATCTGCTGTAGACATCTTGGCAACACCGCGGCACGTAAACGTGCCAACAGCCTTAGCTGTAACCACGTTACGGCCGTCCTTCGACACGATTTTGACGTCTTTTAGTGATTTGACATCAAAACTAACCATAGGATGCGCAGTGGCATCAAGCCACGTCTGACTATACATATGGCCATCTCGTTTTGAATTTGCCGTCTTCATCGACACAACCTGAACGTCTATGCGGCCCGTAGTGGCTTCCACATTTGAACCATCAAAGTTGATGATTCCTGTTAGACCATCTGCCGTTCCAGTGATTTTTTCCATAGGTGCGTCGGAAATGAACTCTACACCATTTGCCCCAACAGCATTGTTAACGGTGTACTTCTTTACCCCACTAGTTGCGCCAGGAACTGCCGTTCTGGCTAACAGTACAGTTGCCGTAATTAGCAGTAGCGATAGTGATAAGATCATTCTTAGCATAAAAAATACCTCATTGTTTGTAGAAATTGCGTGTTTAACCACGTAAATCACGGATGATTGATGAAAGTAGTCTAACGGCCTCTCCGATTTCTTCTTGCGTGGTGTTTTTGGATACTGAAATCCGGACGGCCGCTTTGGCTTCAGCATCTGCAAGCCCCATAGCTGAAAGAACATGCGATGGTTGAATGCTCCCAGAAACACAAGCACTTCCATTTGAAACGCACACCCCCCGCATATCCATCATTTGAAGAATAGACTCTCCATCAAGCCGTTCCGCATCAATAAACGATACGTTTAGGATGTTTGGAAGACTTCCCTCGATGGGAGTATTAAAACGGATATTGGGAATCAAGGACGTTATCTGCTCTCGGGCATGTGAAATGAGCGACTGCATGTATATAGCAGTTTGCTCCATTTTTGTTACAGCTAGCTCCGCTGCACGGGCAAATCCTACAATGAATGCCACAGGTTCTGTACCCGCTCGCCTATTTCGTTCCTGCCCGCCCCCTTGTTGATGGGCCTTGAAGTCAATCCCTTTGCGGATGAACATCGCGCCTACGCCCTTGGGTCCGTGGATTTTGTGAGCGCTAACAGACAGGAAATCTACCCCGAGTTCAGCCACATCAACGGTTATTTTCCCAAAGGTTTGAACTGCGTCAGAATGTATAAGAGCATCTGGCAGTTGCTTTCGCAATTCGATAAGGGGCTGGATAACGCCCGTCTCATTATTAGCATGCATCACGCTGATGAGCAAGCGCTTGTTAGGCTGATTACCAACCGACTCAAGTTGAACACGCCCGTAAGAATCAACAGGGATTACTCTATGTTGAATCCCACTACTATGAAGCTCCTGTGCAGGATGTAGAACGGCATGATGTTCTGTAGATCCAACTGCTACTGCGTCGGCCAACTTCGACTCTCCAGTACAGCTCTTTAGAATGCAGTTGTTTGACTCCGTGCCCCCACTCGTAAACGTTACTTCAGCAGGATGTGCATTCATTGCATTTGCAATAACCATGCGCGCATCTTCAATTGCAACTCGTGCCTTGCGGCCAGGTCCATGGATACTCGAGGCATTCCCATATTCGTGCGTTAACCACGGCAGCATGGATTCAAGGACCAAAGCATCCATCTGCGTGGTAGCACTGTTATCGAGGTAAATCATGTGGCCCGTCCAAAACCCTTATAGAGGTCAAATTTTGCACTATAGAGCACGATATTCAATTCTGTATCCCTCAGAGTTCCTCCCGATGGAGATAGAAAGAACTCGTCAATGCGCTGAGTTGGGTGCTTTGAAAGGAGCCCATGTTCATCAACGTAAAATTTGACAATCTTGTAGCCAAGTGTTTGTTGGGCCTCAGCGGCCTGAATCAAGAGATTTTCTGGACTATAGATGAATACGTCAACGCTGTGTGCAGTCATTTGTTTGTGCCTTTCTACTACGAGAGTTGGGGTGCCAGCAAATTAACGACTAATTTTGCAGGCTTCTACCAATTCGGCCGGCACCAAAGCTGGCACCCATACGTCAAGAGCGCATCGTTCCAAATAACCGCAATCCCATGCTAAAGTTCCTACAGTCGATTCTTGGTGGTTCCAAACACGAAAAAGACGTCAAATTGCTCAGACCTATTGTTGACGAGATCAACAGTATCTATGATACCTATGCATCGCTTACCGACGATGGTTTACGTGCAAAGACTAGCGAGTTTCGAGAGCGAATTACCGTTGCTGTGCAACCCCTCATAGATGAGGCGGACGCAATCCGTGAGCGCCTGCGTACGGACGCAGAGATTGAGCACGTTGAACGAGCTGAACTTTATGTGAGAATCTCAACAAACGAACGCGAGCAGTTTGACGTAATTCAGGATACACTCAACCTGATACTTCCTGAAGCATTTGCTGCGGTCAAGGACGCATGTAGAAGACTCGTAGGTCACCATTACATGGTTGTAGGAAACGAGAACGTTTGGGACATGGTCCCATACGACGTGCAATTGATTGGTGGTATCGTGCTTCACCAAGGTAAGATCGCTGAAATGGGAACGGGAGAAGGTAAAACCTTGGTGTCTACCTTGCCAATGTACCTCAACGCGCTGGCCGGTAGAGGTGTACATCTGGTTACGGTAAACGACTATTTGGCAAAACGCGACCGAGACTGGATGAGACCAATCTTTGACATGCTAGGTGTAACAACTGGATGTATCCAGTCGGAAATGCGCCCAGACCAGCGGAAAGAACAATACGGAGCAGATATTACGTGGGGTACGAATAACGAATTTGGTTTCGATTATCTACGAGACAACATGGTTACCGATGCTCAAGACATGGTGCTGCGCAGCCATTGGTATGCAATCGTAGACGAAGTGGATTCGGTGCTTATTGATGAAGCAAGAACGCCCCTTATCATTTCTGGACCTGTAACCGCTGGATCTACCGAGACAGCTTTTGTCGACATGAAGCCACGCGTTCAGCGCCTCGTTGATGCTCAGGCACGTCAGGCAAACGCTCTTGTTGCAGAAGCCGAGAAACTTCTTGCCTCCACGGTCAAAGAAGATCGTGTAAAGGCCGGCGTTGCATTGCTGCGTGCCAACCGCGGTATGCCAAAACAGAGCAAACTCCTTAAAATGCTTCAGGATCCAGACAACCTTAAGCTCGTGAAGGAATCCGAGCTTGAGTATCTTAAGGAGCAGGGTCAACGGATGAATATCATTGACCAAGAGTTGTTCTTTACAGTGGACGAAAAGAATCACCAAATCGATCTTTCCGATAAAGGTCGCGAACTCATCGCGTCGGCTCATGAAGATGTTGAGATGTTTGTTATTCCTGATATCGCCACACAAATGAGCGAACTCGAAGGCGATGCGTCTCTGGGCGATGACGTCAAGACGAACCGTAGAGACGAACTAATGCGCGTGTTCTCGGACAGATCAGATCGTATTCACATTGTCAACCAGCTTCTACGTGCCTACACACTTTACGTGCGCGACGACGAATACGTAGTACAAGACGGCAAGATCAAAATCGTTGACGAGTTCACGGGTCGCATCCTTGAGGGTCGCAGATACAGCGAAGGCCTACACCAAGCCATCGAGGCCAAAGAAGGCGTTTTTGTTGAGAAGGATACACAGACATTTGCTACAGTAACTCTTCAGAACTACTTCCGGCTTTATCATAAGCTGGCGGGTATGACTGGCACGGCTGAAACCGAAGCCAGCGAATTTTGGGAAATTTACAAGCTCGATGTGGTTGCCATTCCAACAAATCGGCCAACACAACGCAAGGATGTAGATGACTTCATTTTTAGAACCAAGCGCGAGAAATACAACGCCGTTGTAGAAGCAGTTCAATCAGAACTAGCTAAGGGGCGTGCGGTTCTTGTTGGAACTACAAGTGTTGAAGTGTCTGAGTTGCTTAGCAAGATGTTGAAGCGTGCCAACGTTCAGCACAATGTGTTAAATGCCAAACAGCACCAACGTGAGGCAGAGATCGTTGCAAACGCAGGTAAGAATGGGGCGGTAATGATCGCAACCAATATGGCCGGACGTGGTACGGACATTAAGCTCGATCCCGACGTGAAGCTAGCCGGTGGACTTGCAATTATTGGAACAGAGCGCCATGAGGCCCGCCGTATTGACAGACAGCTTCGTGGTCGGGCTGGTAGACAAGGCGACCCAGGATCATCACAGTTTTTCATCTCACTCGAAGACGACCTCATGCGCCTCTTCGGTGGTGAGCGTATTGCCTCCGTAATGCAGCGTCTCAAGGTGCCAGATGGTGAGCCAATTCAAAGCGCCCTTGTTACCCGTAGTGTTGAGAATGCTCAGAAGAAAGTTGAATCAAACAATTTTGGTGTTCGCAAGCGCCTGCTCGAATATGACAATGTTATGAATCAACAGCGCGAAGTAATCTATGACCGACGTAGGCATGCACTTGTTGGCGAACGACTTCGCAGTGAGATCCTAAGTTACGTTCAAGAAGTCACGGAAGATTGGTATGGCGAGTATCATCCGTCTGCGGATGTTGACGGCTTCAAGAACGACGTACGCGTTAACATGCTCTGCGAGCCGGCCATTAGCGCATCTGAATTCACCGAGTTAAAACAAGATGAAATTGTAAAGCGTGTTGTGGACGCGGCTGAAGAATATTACGATCGCAAGGAAGCGATGCTCGGTCCTGACTTCATGGGATCTCTCGAACGAATTGCCGCTCTACGCTCAATTGACGACGAGTGGCGCGAACACCTCCGTGCCATGGACGATCTCAAGGAAGGCATTTATCTGCGCGCCTATGGACAGAAAGATCCCATTCTCGAATACAAACGCGAAGCGTATAACATCTTCTTAGACCTGTTGACACTTGTGAACAAGGCTACTATTTCATTTGCGTTCAAATATTTCCCTCAGATAACCGAAGAACGTAAGCCCGTAGCTCCACCAACATCGTTGTTACCAACCGTTACGTCGTCTCGTCAGCTTCAGTTCTCTCACCCTAGTGCGTCAACAAGTCTTGGTTCAGATCCCAACGCAGGGGGTCATGAACCAGCTCACGCTAACACCGTGCGCAATGTTGGCAACGAGATCGGCCGCAACGAGCCATGTCCGTGCGGTTCTGGGAAGAAATTCAAATCTTGCCATGGAGCGGGTGGTGCAACAACGTACCCAGCATAGTTGCTCGACTCATTTATATGCATTCGCGTACTGAAATCACCCCGTCCAAATCGATGGTGATGTACTGAGACGGTTTATCTGTCCAGCATCCAGAATTAACGTATCTGGTTCCATCAATAATTATGTCAACCGACCGATGAGTGTGCCCACAAAACACAACATCGGATTGATGATTTCGTTTGCCATAATGTGCTGCATCGTGACCAACTTTGTCGCTGAGCCGAAGCCATTTCTTACTCGTACGTTTAACCCAGCGGGAGGCATGGTGGTTTGGGTCAAGTCTCTGCATTAGAGCATAGATCCACGTTGCAATGGCAGTAAGTATCTCGTGTTCGGTGATCCATTTATCAAACTGATGCCCGTGAATAGCTAGATAGCGTACGCCGTTTTTCTCCCAAGTATATTCCTCGTGGACGTGAACGCCTAAAAGATGCGACAGGATCTCGGCAACACCACCATCGTGGTTCCCAACCACCCAAATAACATCTATCCCCTTCTTTGGATTAGAAGCTTTGCGTATGAACGATAGAAATTTCCAATCCTCACTCGTAAGTCTCTTGAAGTTAAGATCGTCGAATACATCTCCATTAAGGATCAATCGCCGAAAAGACATCATTCTTAGTAACTCTACAAGACGTTTCGCCCGAGACACATCGGAACCAAGGTGAACGTCGGACACAATTATCGTGTCCACAGTAGCCGCGTGTTCGAGCTGAATTGAAATCTCTTCAGTCTCCTTTTGAATCGGATCGTCTGAAAGCATATTTATGCTGAGCAAAATAATTCTGTGGGAAATCCTCGCCTATTCCATACCTCCAGCGGTGCTACATATGCATCTCAGGGCCGTTAATCAGCCGTTGCAACCTGCCACTTCGTACTCCAATGTTGGAATGTATGTACATGCCCCAAATAGCGTCGATTGTGCCTTTTATCAGCGCAATCTCTGGCGATGCGAGTGATAGAAATCGGGAGATGTTCCACGGTTTGATTCATGAGGATCTCGAGCACGTGGCACCTACTTCCGCTCAGCCAGTCAACTTACTGGGTTGAGTGATGTGCCTCGTGGATTCTCCACAATATTGGGCTGGAATGTTGCCAACGATGAAACCAGTAGATAAAGAGGTGGTGAACAACAAGAAACAGCACTGTCTGCACCCACAAGGGTAGCGATCGTATCACACCGAAATGCGAAACCGGAGTGACGTCGGCTACCCACGAAGCAAGACCATAAATCGTGAGTCCTAAGAGATAATTCTGTACAATTGAGTACCAAAAGAAATCGTTGAAGAAACCTTCACGAAATACGCGCTGGCCTTTTGTGTACGGTACAAGGCGTTCGAATACAACGAGGGCGCACGCTGATAAAGCAGTGATGGCCAATGTCCACCATAGCAAGTGTTGGCCCATCGCTATGCCACTTCGAAGTTGGACTGTACTCGGCGCAGTTTTGCACGTGGACCAATCTCACTCTGATAGACTCGTTTTACTCCGTCGCCAAGCGCCGATTCAATATCACGAATGTTGCGCACAAGCCTGTCGAGTCCGCCAAGTTCAATACTTGCAGACTGATCTGTTCCCCACATAGCTCGATCAAGCGTAATGTGTCGTTCGATAAACGTAGCACCTAGTGCAATTGCGGCATAGGTGGTTGCTAGGCCTGTTTCATGCCCTGAGTATCCAGTCGGGATTGTAGGATACTGACGCTGAAGCGTAGAGATCATTCTCAAATTGAGTTTATTTGTTGGGCATGGGTAACTCGACGTGGCATGCGCGATCATGAGTTTGCTTTTATCAAGAGATTCTACTGCTGCATTAATCTCTTCCATCGCAACAAAGGCAAATCCGTTAACGACGCAGAGGCCGCCTTGTAGAATGGAACGTCGAAGTTAGACTCCATAAACATCACCGCTTCTTCATCCCAACAAGAAACTGTCCAATCAATCCCGCGTTCCATACAATAGTCGTTTAACTCGGCATAGTTGCTTGCAGTGAATTCAACCTTGTGGCGGTAGTCGATGTATCTCATGCGCCCCCACGGCGTATCCCGCTCTAGCAACCACTGGTCACGCGGCACGCATAATTCTGGTGTTCTCTTTTGGAACTTCACGCAGTTGACTCCCGCTGCTGCAGCCCCTTCAATCATCTTCTTGGCTATCTCTACCGAACCGTTATGGTTGATCCCAATTTCAGCGATAATGTAGACCGGATTGTTCGATCCAATCTCGCGCTTTCCGATGTTCATCTGTGGTTGCATGGTAAACCTCTTCATGGTAAAAATGTTGTAGTAATCGTGTAGTACTGCTACCAAGCCGTCCATCCGCCATCAACAAGCAAATTCTGTCCGGTCATGTATCGCGACGCATCTGATGCAAGAAAAATCAGTGCGCCCATATAGTCTGTAGGTGTAGCCATCCGTCCAAGCGGAGTACGCCTGCTGTAGTTTGCAATGACATATTCATCCTGGCCATTTTCTACACCACCTGGTGAGAGGCAGTTTGCCCTAATACCTAGGTGACCCCAATAGGTTGCGAGGAATCGAGTAAGCATCAGCACGGCCCCCTTACTTGTTGGGTACGCTACACTTTTGAAGAACGTCTGTTCACCCCATGTAATGATAGGAGCACCTTGCGCGGGAGCCTGCTAGAGCCTAAACGTGCCTGACAGACAGCGATGGTACGTCTGGCCATCACGATGCTCTCCGAACGAGCTGCACCGAGGCCTTAACAGGAATCGACAGATAGAGCGAGTCAAGAACTTCATCACAAACACCTGCAATGTTGCTTGCAGATGCACCACCGTTTTGAATCGGACAGAGCTCATGCAGTGCACTGATCGGGAAGTCGCTATAGACAGTCTTGCCAAGCGCAATGCCAACGTACACACACGAAGAGTACTTTGTAATCAGCACATCACAGTTGGCAATAAGGGACTCTATAGGGCGATTATGATAGACGAGAGCGTTGGGTGCCCACTTATTGATCTCCGACGTTGCACGAGCGATGTTTTCATTAGGATGTAGTTTGAAAACCAACTTCCTACCATCTGCAATTAAAAGTGCTCGTGCGATGGTGGCCTTCCGGCTCTCATATTTAAAAGTTTCGCGTGCATCACTTGTAGCTGCCAGCACAAAGTTCGTGTGTTCAAATGGCTGACCAACAAACTCTGTGCAGTTGTCGAAGTTTGGAATACCCGTTACCTCGATCTTACTTGGGCGAGCCCCCTTGCGAATGAAGTGTTGCCTATATCCCTCCGAAGCAACACACATACGCATGTAGGCATCTGAAAGACCGAATGAAGAAGTTGATGCAAGATATCTGGGCAGTCCGAGGTATTTCACAAAGTAATAGGCCATGTTCTCTGGGTCAGTCATGCCTTCCTGTACCAAGACTACTCTGCCATGACGAATGTTCTTAGGGACTACAAGGTCGCTACAGGTAACAACAAGATCATAGTGTTGACTTGATCCACGGAAGTCTATCTGCCTGCCTAAGCCATTGAGATACTCCAATGCTCTTGACTGGTGCCCTTGGCCGGCTACTGTCCACTCAATGAGCTTACTGCGCTCAAGGATGCCAACGAGTCCGTCTGTATAATGAGGAGTATACCAGCAATCGTGATGCCCGAGAAACTGGGATATTTTCTCCATCATGGTTGTCTGATTTGTTGAGCCGCAGATAAACAGGATTCGTCTTCGTGAACTCATTTGCAAGCCGATTCACAGTGGGTGCTGCAATACATTTAGTTCACAAATTTCAGTTTTCAATGTCACCCAAACGTAACGCTAACGTCAACGAATTGTAAGTGAGTTAAGTCCTGTTAACGTAGAGACCTGCCGAGTTTTCCACTCATGGTATAGCAACGTTTGGGCAACAATGGTAACAGTTTGGTTACGGCTTCTGCCACGCTGGGTTGGTAAGAACACTCGAATCAGTGAGTGCCTTCATGAATGCTACAAGTGACGCTTTTTCAGGATCCGTCAAGTTGAGCTTCTTTACACGCGGGTCTTTATTTGGGAACGGAGTGCCACCGTCATTGTAATGATCTACTACGTCTTCGAGCTTGATGAGGAGCATCTTTTCGCTGTCTCCAGTAGCCATATAGGGCGAGCTAAGTGCTACGTTGCGGAGCGTTGGAGTCTTGAACTTGCCTTCGTCTAATGGATCCTTGGTAACGTTATACCTTCCACGGTCGAAGTAATGATGGAACAGTCCAACACTGTGAAACTGATCATCTGTAAAATCTGGCCCACCATGGCATGAGCTGCACATCGTTTTACTACTAAAGAACAACTGCATGCCTTGAAGTTCCTGTGCGGAAAGTGCAGACGTTTTGCCTCGAGTGTACTGATCATAGCGACTGTTTGCACTCACTATCGTTCGTTCAAACGTTGAAATTGCCTGCATGGCGCGAGTCATGTTTACCACCGTATCACCAAACGTAGCTCTCCACTTTGTTTGGTACTCGCTCGAGCGTAGAAGCTTGGCAACGGCAAACGTATCGGCGTCCATTTCCGACGAATTCAGAAACGCCTCCATCGCCTGTTGCTCAAGCGTCGTCGCACGGCCATCCCAATACATAATCGAGCGATAACCTGCGTTTACGATCATCGGAGCATTACGCTGACCACGCGCCCCGTAAACACCTTCGCTTACTTGGTTTGGAGCGTCAGAGAAAGACTTTTCTGGACGGTGACATGAAGCACATGCAATTGTGCCTTGGCTAGAGAGCCTTTTATCGAAATACAGATGCCGGCCGAGATCCACCTTCTCTGGTGTAATCGGATTATCCGCCGGAAACGGCATGGAAGGCAAATGTGCAGGGACTGCCGGAAACTGCTCAATAAGAGGCTGGAGCGGGTCATCGGCACAGCCGATGAGTAACGTCAGCGCTAGTGTGAACAGTACGTGTTTCATCTTCGAGAAAGGTCTTCAAGTTTGGTAAGAAATTCGGCTGCTTCACGGCCTTTGAGTCCTGCCTCATCCAAAGAGGTCTGATCTGGCACGTTGTTACCCAACATTGCCTTCAACACTGCGAGTTCCTTGCGTGAAAACTTTTCAGAATGAAGGATGTAGTCCTCAAAGGCTTCATACGCAATTGGCACGGCTGCCTTTACGATAGATGCCATTACTTCGCCATAAACGCGAATCTCATATTGTGCATGTGGGTGAATACGAAGTTTGAGGAAATGGAAAAGATTATGAAGATCGATCTTCCAATACCATTCTGTGTAGTTCGAAACCGGCAGGTTGATACGGGCGATCTCACGTGCAAGATTCGATTCAAGAAGCTCTTGGTACTCAGCGTATAAATGATCCTGCGTTCCCGACATCATGGAACGAATTTGCTCTGTAGCTATTGGATCAAACGTCTCGTCGGACCTGCCTTGTTTGTTCGAAGTGCTCTGCTCTCGTATTTGATCTGGTGCCGGCACATAGAACTCGTCCTTCATCTCCGAATAGCGACCAGAATATTCATTCACATTTGCCGTGCGATGCCGGATCCACTGCCGCGCCACAAAGATGGGCAGTTTGACGTGGAATTTGAATTCCACCATTTCTAGTGGCGTGGTATGCAAGTGACGCACGAGGTAACGTATAAGGCCACGGTCTTCATGCACTTTTTTGGTGCCAGAACCATACGAAACACGTGCTGCTTGCACGATTGCGGCGTCGTCTCCCATTACATCGATGAGACGGACAAATCCTTTGTCGAGACATGATATCTCAACACCGAGTAATTCCTGTACCTGTTCTGTCATAGTTACAAAGATAGAATGCCGATTCCGTACTTTCATCCAGAATTGATTGCCAACGTTATCGAGAATCCCGTGTGCTGTTTATTTGCTTCCCTTTTAGGCCTATTCCTGTGTTTTACGCCGTGTTTGGCTAGCGAACGGCTTTTCACATCAGATGAGCCCCGTACATTCCAGTCCATGCGAGACACACTTCTCAACCTTGGAACCGACTCTGCATCTTGCCGCAGCGTAGGCGGGATAGTTTTTGAAGACGGCCCCATAACAATTAGTCTAGACTCAGGCACGTTTGTCTTTTTAGAACGATATGAAGGGCGAAGAGTTGCCGCACTCTTTATGGGCAGTGGCACGGTGACTTTCTTCCCGGGCTATAAAACTGAGATTACCAATCTTCGCCGATTCTATCACGCAGATGTCTACACCGAAGAATTCGAAAAGGCAGTGTTTGTATTTACGGACAATCAGTTTCCAGCACAGTTTGCTGAATTCTCGTCGCAGCCCATTGAAAAAGCCAAAGATGGGTTTGCCCAATTGAACACTAGTGCCACAGAATTTATGAGCGAGAATGACAGAACTGATCTCGACGGTGCTCTAGCTCGTTGCCTTCTAACTAATGAGAAGGCGCCAATCTTCTACGCACAGGTATGGAAAGCGCGGGTGCACGAAACAGTTGTAGCACACGATGCCTACGAATACGAGCCGTATCGTCTCATATTCAAAAACCTAGTAAATGGTCCATCTTCTATGACGTTTGTGAACCAATGTCCAGCTCCTAGCGGATGGCCAATCCTTAGCGACGATGGCGTTGATCCGGCAGACCAAGTCTCTACTCAAAAACATACGCTCACCTGTGTGATCGATCGGGGCTTGGATATGACCAATCACGACCGAATCAACATGACGGTACAATCCGATCAGTTTACGGTGGCTGCATTTATACCTTACGTCATTATTAAACGTCGACTCCGTGTATCAAGGAACCAACCGCCTTGTAACGTTTCGATCAAAGGGTTCATCGAGATTTTGGGTAAAGCTACCGCGATGGTATCATAAGGCCGACGTGCTTGACCTAACAGTATCCATGAGCGGCGGGATCATCGAACGCGTTCGAGACTACACAATCCTCAAAACGTCACTCGATTGGATACCAGCCCATTCATATTCCCAGAAGGCACTCTACGACATTACATTTTCATATCCGTCTTCGATGTCCCTGTTGTCTCTCGGCAAACAAGAGTCTATTTCTACAACCGACAGAACCACAACTAGCAGATGGGCTACCTCGGTAGCAAACACAAACAACTCGTTTCACCTTGGACTCTTCAAGTCACGTGAATTAGAAACAACAAAAGAAACTCCATCGGCAACGCTACACTATAATACAATCGATCAAGTGGATGCTGTTGCATCTGACATTCAGCAGTCCCTTCTTTTCTACACGCGACTTTTTGGTCAACTCGAGATCAAACACCTAAATGCAACTGAACTGCCAGGAACTCACGGTGAGGCCTTCCCTGGACTACTTCACCTTTCATCGTACGCTTTTGTTCGTGCAGATAACGCAGCAACGGACGATTTCTTCGGCGAACAGTTTACATCCCACGAAGTTGCGCACCAGTGGTGGGGCATTACCGTAAAGCCCCGTACATACAGAGATAGATGGATTTCAGAAGGTTTCGCCGAATATTCGTGTCTTAGGTATTCTCAGCTTGCGGCCAAGGAAGGACAGAAGTTCTTTCGGCTTCTTGATGAATACCGAAAGCAGATCATGGGTTTTGGTAAAAAAGCTATCGGCAAAAATTTGGCCCCGCCGCCGGTGGAACTAGGTCACCGTGTATCTGATGGTGCTGGCATGAGTGGCGGTGCATACAACGCATTCGTCTACTATAAGGGGGCTTGGGTGCTCCACATGCTTCGCAGTGCGGTATAACGGTAAGCGCGCATCAACAGAAGATTTTCGCAAGTTGATATTGGAAATCACTGGCTCAGACCTTCAATGGTTCTTTGACCAATGGATCTATGGAAATCAACATCCAACGTATGTAGTAGCGTGGAAGAAGGAACAGATTACAGGCGGAAATTGGAAAGTAACGTTGCGTGTAAAACAGAAGAACGTGCCAGATGACTTCACGATGCTCCTGCCGATCAAGATTCAGTCTAGCGACAAGAGCTTTGCACGTATGCGCCTACAAGTAACCGGGCCTAACGCGGAAGTTGTTCTTCCACACTTCTCGTTTGAACCCGACGACGTGATTTTTAACGACCTAACTTCCGTGCTTTGCGACGTTGAGACTGAAGGATATTAAGATCCTTTCGACGGAAGGAATGGCATGAGTAATAGTGCAAAGTGACGAATGTTGCGCGTCTGCATCCATATGGTACCAGGACCAGAGAACATGCATACTAGGCCTTCACCGCTAGCAAACGAGCTAAAAAGTCCCTTTGCTGCCGTCTTAATCGAGTACTGCATTCCGTCGGTAAATGCAACGATGTGTCCCGTATCTACCACGTATGGCTCCCCTGGCGCCAACGTCTTAGTATAGATTGCTCCAAATCCATTTAAGAAAAGTGGGCCAGTTCCTGACAATACGCTGAGAAACAAATCCGTGCCAGCTACGAGCGACTTGAGCGAACCACGGGCACTAATCTGAATGTCGGGGCTACCTGCTAAATATGCTCCACCATATGCGAGTATCGTTTCATTTTTGATGTTCAACTCGATGATATCGCCAGGTGCAGATGGTGCTAGGTACAATTCTCCTTGCCCATGCACAGCCGTATAGATTGAGGCAAAGATGGACTCGCCACCAACGGCCGCCTTTAATGTTCCGAAAAGCCCCTTACCAGCGGATGTTGTTTTAAGTTCGATACTTGGCGTCATGGACAACATCGCGCCAGGTTCCGCTCTAATGCGTTCACCTTGTTGCATGTCTACACGTAAGGCGGCATATACCGGCCCATGTTCAATTGTGAATTTCATGTCTGCAACCCTTTTTTTTGCAAACTACTGCACAGGGGCGGTAGCTGCGATTGTTTTGTGAAATCTCTTCTCCACTACCACCAATAGCGTTGCAAGAGCAGAGATTGTCATCATTACGTTCATTCGTATACTAAGAGTTCGACGACGAACATACATATTCGTTTACAATACCTCACCCCATGCGAGTAGTCCTACAACGCGTTTCTTCTGCCACTGTAATGGTTAACGGTCAAACCGTTGGTGCTATCAGCCAAGGTCTCGTTGCCTTGGTAGGGATAGCGCATTCTGATACCGACGAACAGGTTGCTTGGATGGCAGAAAAGCTCTTGGCAATTAGACTTTTTGCTGATGAAATCGGCAAAATGAATCTCTCTCTTCGGGATGTGGGAGGGGGCTTGTTATTGGTTTCTCAATTCACACTCTATGCCGACAGTAAAAAGGGCACACGGCCTTCATTCATTGATGCTGCACGGCCAGATAATGCGTTGCTCATCTTTGATGCGTTGGTACAACGTGTTACTGCAACGTCTACTCCAAACCAACCACCAATTACGATTGCTACAGGGGCATTTGGCGCCATGATGCAGCTGCACCTTGTGAACGATGGACCCGTAACAGTGATTCTCGACAAAGGAGCCGATACATAACAACAACGGAGTGAGCACGAATGTGCACACTCCGTTTTTTAGACGTCAACGTTGAGTTACAGAGAAACCGTGTTCTCGTTAATACCTTCAAGAGCCTTGCACATAGAAGCAAGTGCTTGTGTTGCAAGTGCACCATCAATAACACGGTGATCATAGGTAATCGAGAGGTACACCATGCTACGAACAACAATCACGTCTTCACCGTCGAGTTCGCGGACAACAGGACGTTTTTGAATGGCACCTAAGCCAATGATTGCCGTTTGTGGTTGATTGATAACCGGAGTTCCAAATAGCGATCCAAAGGATCCAACGTTTGTTATCGTAATTGTTCCACCAGAGATATCATCAGGCGTGAGTTTTTTGGTACGTGCACGATTTGCTAAATCACTCATTGATCGTGCAACACCAGTGATGTTCAATGTTTCAGCATTCTTGATTACCGGAACGATGAGATTGCCATCTGGCAATGCCGTTGCCATTCCCAAGTTTACTCGCCGGTGCTGAATAATGTTCTTGCCATCCACACTTACGTTGATACCAGGCCACAACTTTACGGCTTCACACGTAGCCCAACCAAAGAATGGGTTGTACGTGAGCTTTATTCCTTCGCGCTTAAGGAAGCCATCCTTGGCCTTCTCGCGGAGCTTTACCATGCCAGTAACATCAGCTTCGGCAACACTTGTTACGTGTGCAGATGTCTGCTTTGACCGCACCATGTGTTCAGCAATCAGGATGCGCATGCGGTCCATCGGCACTACCACTGAATCGCCGCCCATCACTGCAGGTGCGGGTGCAGGTGCGGGTGCAGGTGCAGGTGTTGGGACAGCTACAGAGCCACTACCACGACCGCCGAGAAAGCCAAGCACATCATTCTTTGTTACGCGTCCTTCGAGCCCTGTTCCATGTATCGAATCAAGTTCACCAACGCTGATGTTCTCTGCTGAAGCAATGCTTCGTACAAGGGGCGAGTAGAATCGTGCACCAGACTGGCGCGGAACTGGGCCGTTCGAGGCATTTGCGGGCGCTGCAGTTTGCGTAGCAACTGCAGCTGGTGCGGGAGCCTGAGCTGGTGCGGGAGCCTGAGCTGGTGCGGGAGCCTGAGCTGGTGCGGGAGCCTGAGCTGGTGCGGGAGCCTGAGCTGGTGCGGGAGCCTGAGCTGGTGCGGGAGCCTGAGCTGGTGCGGGAGCCTGA
>Ga0209591_10000048_pt1 | contig 136385 bp, 133 predicted proteins | sample MAT01_FD_187207 | JGI IMG/M metagenome (GOLD analysis project Ga0209591, IMG submission 187207) | Freshwater microbial communities from Lake Fryxell liftoff mats and glacier meltwater in Antarctica - MAT-01 (SPAdes) (version 2) | ecosystem: Environmental > Aquatic > Freshwater > Ice > Liftoff...
GTATCGCCCAACGCCTCCTCACCCTGGCCACAGGCATCTGGCGCAACTGGGCACTCGACGTCACCGCAAAACGATCACTGGTCGCCTACGACCACTGAACACCAACTTCACGGAATCACTCATCTAGGGGAACAAGGAGTACCGATTCAGCTTGCGACATGACGACCAGGATGCTGCGTGTGAGTGGCAGCTGGATCGCTGCCGGATCGATTGTCATCGCTGCGGCGCGGCGCTGACGACCGTGGTTTCGATGGCGGTCAGCGAGTAGATCGAGCTGATGCCGAATCCAAGTACGGCTAGAGTGGAAACTTGGCGTTCGCCAATAATCAAACCAGTGCCAGGGTCAATGATGATCTCTTGGCGAAGGCCCAACCGGATGGCTCGGTACGTCCGATTGCGATCCCTGTGATTCCGTCGAGGTTGGCAACATCCGCGGTGCTGGTTACTCCTGGGATCAGGGCCAAAGCCCCGTAGAAACCGGCTCTCAACTCCGCTCGCACCAGCCCGGAGCGGAGAACATCGGTCATGCGCAAGAAATTATCTTCGTCGCGTGAGGCGGAACCGCCCACGTACTGTGAGTCGAAGTATTCGAGCAACGCCTCCGCGTCGGTGGGAAGCGCTTCGAGATCCTCCCGAACCCACGGCTCGCCGTAGAACTCGCCGTTTTGCGCAAGCATCGTTCTGTCGCCGATGGAAGAGAGATCGACGCGGTGAGCTGCGGGCGCTGGTGAACAGTTCGAAGGTCGCTGTGTCGGTGGCGACCCGGGCGCGGATCGTGTTGTGGTGGGCCGAAGGCAGGGTGAAGGTGGAGATCGCGGCGCTAGCCGGGGTGTCTCGTCCGACGGTTGATTTGCACGTTTCCGCACTCGTTGATGTTCACTGATTCTGCGCGTATGAGTGAATCCGACTTCAGGTGCCCGCTGGCCATCACCGCTGGCAGGTTCCGAACGTGCGTGAAGTGCACGAACAGACGATCTCGTACTGGAAGCACACGTGACACTAGCGCGAGACGAAGGTCACCCAGCCGGATGACGAGCTCGAAGAGGTAAGACGCGCCCTGCGCACGGTGTACGCCAGGGGAGGGGTTGCGGGAGGGTCCGATCACATGAGCAGTGTTGCTCGGGCCACCGACAGTTTCGGACATCAGCGATCCGTGCGTCACTTTTGAAGGAGCGCGAACCGCGCCCTCGCCGGGCGGGCACTGTCTCCGGGATGGGGGTCCGTGCCATCCCGACAACCTCCCGGAGGGCTACCACAAGGCCACTCGTGGGCCGAACCCCGAAAGGCCGGCTGCGGTGTGCGTCGAGGACTGCCCACGAGCGACCACGCCGTGTGGCTGCGCCAAGTTGACGGGATGGCACTCTGAACGAGCCTGGATCACGTCACGTAGCTGGCCGACCTCGTGCGACGAACGTGCGATACGCCGGTGTCAGCAGCGTTCAACCACGGTCGCCCGAGCCACCTCCGGCCAGCACGTCATCGTCCTGACCGCCTCTCCGGATAGTGTTCCACGGCATCAGCACCTGCACGGTGCATCGTGGGTAGGAGCAGACTTCGAGGGCGGCGGCCGGCCGTCACCCGACCCCCGATCGTGTCCCTGTCGAGGCATGCGGGGGGATCCGCAGCGTCGCTCCCTGTGATGCGCGTGCTCGTCCGGACCGGCCTCCTGGTGATCGTCTTCCAGCTCCTCGTGGTCCTGGCCGCCGGGGAGGGCGCCGTCGCCGGGCCGGTCGAGCCGGTCGGCCATGTCGTCCACGCGCGCAGCGGGGCCGAGGCCGGCGACGCGGTCGGGGTGCGCCCGACCGTCACGTTCACGACGGTCTTCGCAGGGTTCGCGGCCCGCCTGAGCAGCGCACAGGTCGAGCGGTTGCGGGCCCGGCCGGGCGTGCTCGCCGTCGAGCAGGATTTCCGGGTCCGGCCGCTGGAGCCGCGCGCGTTCCCGGAGGGAGCGCTCACCGAGGACGTCCGGCCCGGCCCACCGAACTGGGGCCTGGACCGCATCGACCAGCCGGCGCTCCCGCTCGACGGCCGCTGCACGACCAGGGCCACCGGAGCCGGCGTCACGATCTACGTGCTGGACTCCGGGGTCGACACCACCCACCCCCAGTTCGAGGGCCGCGCGTCGACCGAGCTCAACGCGGTGGACGACGTAGCGGGCGACTACAACGGGCGGCACCGTCGTCGCCGCTATCGCGGCCGCGCGGGACGCCTGCGTGGCCACGCAGGCGCAGATCCGGTCGGTCAAGGTGCTCGACTGCGCCGGCGCCGGAACTGGCCTCCCTGCTGGAGGGCATCGACGCCGTGGCGCGCCGCGCGAAGGGCCCCGCGGTGGCCGTGACGTCGAGGGTGGCGGGAAGGACGGCACGCCGAACCTGCTCCTCACCAACGGCGGGTTGTAGCGCGGATCAGCCGCGGTGGGGGACGAAGGTGGCGACCAGTCGCAGTTCGTCGGCCGAATGGGGCGGACGCCGGGCGCGGCCCGCCCGGAAGATCCAGACGGTGAAGCCCTGGCCGACGAGGGCGTCGGCCTCGGCGCGGAGGGTGGGCCAGGAGTCGGAGCAGGACAGCCGGGTCTCGTCGCGCTCGGGGGCCGACAGCGGGCCGACGAACCGGCGGGCCTGCAGGTGGAACTCGCTCACCCGGGCTGCTCCTCAGATGGGATCGGGCCGGGGCAGCGAGGACGCCCGATCCTTCGGCCGGACGACGATCGGGCGGCGGGCGGCCAGGTGCGGCGCCGGCGCAGAGCCGGTTGCGCACTCCACCACCCGACGCCCGGGGTGTCCGTGCCGCGCCGTCGATGACGTGGCTTCTCGTAGACGTGCCTGGTGAGCCAGGTAAGTACTGTCACCACGGAAACACTAGTTAAGTAACTTACGAGCGGGCAAGGGGGGTACGTAGTAGCTCCACCCACAGGTTGCAACAATGAGCTGAGCTCGCCGACGGAAGGATCGACATGAAGGCCCCATCCCCGGTCGTCGCCGCACACGAGCTGGGGCTGCGGCTGCGCGAACGCCGTGACGCCCTCGGCCTGCCGGCGGCCGAGGTCGCGCGGGCCGCGCGGTGCACCCCGCAGTTCCTGAGCCAGGTCGAGAACGGCAAGAAGGTCCTCACCATGGACAAGCTCCTGGCCGTCACCGCTCGCCTGGAGTTCGAGGCCGACGAGGGCGACGAACTGGTCGAGCTGCGCCGCCACGCCACCCAGCGCGGGCCGCTCGCCGCCTACAACGGGATCTTCTCCGCCGAGCTGATGCGGTACTACGGCTTCGAGTACGGCTGCGAGTCGTTGCGCTCGTTCGTCATGATCGTGCACGGCCTGCTCCAGACGCCGGAGTACGCACATGCGGTGATCCGATCCGGTGGAGCGCGGATCCGGCAGGCCGAGGTCGAGCGGCGGGTGCAGGCCCGGATGGTGCGCCAGGAGCGCCTGCACGGTCCCGACCCGCTGACCCTGTCGGTGGTGATGGGGGAGGCGGCGATCCGCCAGCAGACCGGCGGGCCCCAGGTGCTCGCCCGCCAGCTGGCGCACATCGTCGAGCAGGTCGAGGCCCACCAGCCGCGCCTGCAGGTGCGGGTGATCCCGCTCGAGTCCACCGGGCATCCGGTGCTGGGCGCGCCGAATTTCCACCTGCTCGGGTTCCCGAGCACCCGGCTGCCCGAGATCGTCTGGATGGACAGGTTGACGACGATGCTGCTGATCGACGAACCGGTGGCCGTGCACGACTTCCGGCTCGCCCACGCCGCGGCCGAGGACGCGGCGCTCTCCGTCGTAGACTCGCTGGGTCTGATCACCCGAGCCGCCCAGGAGCTTCGATGACCCCGCTTCCCGGCCCCGCCGGACTGACCCCGCTTCCCGGCCCCGCCGGACTGACCCCGCTTCCCGGCCGCGCCGGACTGACCCCGCTGCGCTGGACCAAGGCGCGGCGCAGCGACAGCACATCGGCCTGCGTGGAGGTCATGATCGACTCTGGCGTCTACCACGTCCGGGACACCAAGGACGCGGGCGTCGGTCCCGTCGTCCGGCTCGGGGCGCCGGACTGGCGCCGGTTGCGCGATCTCCTGCTCGGCACACACCGTTCCGTGCTCGGCACACCCACCCAGGTGGCCGATCTCAGGATCACCACGCACACCGACGGGTTCGTGACCATCGAGCGCACCGGCGACGGGTCGATGCTGCGCTTCACCCCCGTCGAGGTCGAGTGCTTCCTCGACGGCCTATGCCGGGGCGAGTTCGACCCCCTCCCGCAGCAGGCGGCCCTGACCGCCTGACCCTGGGCTCGGCAGGCGCAGGGACGAGTCGGCGCGGTGACCAAGGCAAGTTCGCAGAGATCGACGAGCCCCGGGGACGCCTTGATCGACGTCATCGAGGCCTTGGGTCGGGTGCGTGCGTCACGGTCGTGCCCGGGCTGTCGGCGAGCGGTGGAACCGATCGCTCTGCGGTGTCGTCCGACTACCCGAAGGCGAGCCTGGGACGATCGGGGCGCCCGCTCCCGCGGGTGGCAGGCGAGAGGGGACGACCAAGGCCGGAGTCCGGCTGGAGTGGGACGGCAAGAGCGCGGACGTGCCGCGGCTGCGGCTGCCGATCCAGGTGGTGGAGACGGTCAACGCCGCCCGCGCCGACCGCGGCACCCTGTTCGACGCCGGCGCCCAGGTCGGCGACGACGGCTGGCGCAACCGGCTGATCTGGGGCGACAACCTGCACGTCCTGACGTCTCTGGCCGACGAGCTGGCCGGGCAGGTCGACCTGATCTACATCGACCCACCTTTCGACTCCCGGCAGGACTACAAGGTCCGGATCGCGGTCGGCGACGGCGGGGACGCGGCCGACCAGGACCTGCGGCGCATGACGCCACCAGGATCGGGGGTCGACGAGAAGGTCGTGGTCATCGAACACGAGGCCTTCCGGGATCTCTGGGACACCGTCATCGCCGAGGAGGGCATCGCCGTCGACCGTCGCGACGCCGACGACGTGCACCCCGAGGTCACCGTCATCACGGTGCAGCCCGACAGGATGAGCCACGACATCGAGATCCCGCAGCTCACCCGGGTCCTCAGCCGGGATTCCGCCGAGCTGCGCTCATTGCGTCCCGCCGACGTCCCGGCTCGGCTGATCCCCCTCGCGGACGAGTTGCGCAACTCCGACATCGACTACACCGGCCGTGACCTGCTCACCGGGGTTGTTGTCGAGCGCGCCACCTACCCGACGCCCGTCGCCGACCAGCCGGGCCCGGTGATCGCCTGGTTCGCCGGTGAGCTCGCCCGCGAGACCCGGCTGACCGGCCAGTTCGCCGTGCTGGCCCCGCTCGTCCGCGGCTACATCGAGGAGCGGAGCTTCGGTGGACCGGTCGACGTCGCCGATCCGCTCGTCCTGCAGGCGTTGCGCGAGCCGGCCGCCCAGGAGGTCGTCCTCGGCGCGTTGCGCCACGCCGTGGAAGAGCGCGTCCTGATCGCCCGCACCGCGGAATCCGAGCCCAAGCCGCTGCTGCTCTCGCGTACCCGGCCGTTCCTGTGGAGTCGCGACACCGCGGGAGCCGCCAAGTCGATCTTCTCGGCCCAGCCGTGCGACAGCGGACTGGAGGTGAGGTTCTGCGCGTTCCTGGACCGGTGCGGGGATGTCGAGTCGTTCGCCAAGCTCGCCCGGGACGTCCGCTTCTCGCTGGAGTACCGCGCCGAGGCGGGCCGTCTCGCGTACTACTACCCGGACTTCGTCGTGCGGCGCACCGACGGGGCGCACGTCGTGATCGAGACGAAGGGGCTGGTCGATCCGGATGTCCCACACAAGGACGAACGCGCGGCGGCCTGGGCAGTGGACGCCACCGTGGCCAGCGGGGTGCGGTGGTCCTACCTTCGGGTCGACCAAGAGCTCTTCGACCAGCAGGAACCCCTGGTGGGGAGCCTGCGCGAGCTGACCGACGTCGTCTTCGAGTCGCGCCGCCAGTCCTACCTGCGGGAACGCCGCGCCCCGCGGCCCCGCAGCCGCGAGGAGGCGTTCGCCCTGATGGACCGTGTTCGGGAGCGGTCACGCGCGGTGGCCGGCGTCGACGAGGAGATCTCGCGGCTGCGCGACGATCCCCGTGGCTGACCGCTTCCTCGTCGACACCAGCGTGTTCACCCGCTGGTTCCTCCGCCAGGACGGGTTCGCCGAGGCGCTCACCTTCCGGTCGGCATACCTGGCCGGTGCCGCCGACCTGGAGACCGTCGACTTCGTGCGGTTCGAGCTCGGGCACGTCCTGCGGACCCACGGCCTGCTGAAGGGACACCTCGACGAGGACGAGTACGTCGCCGCGGTGCGGTCGATCGACGACGCCGGCATACCCGTCCACGTCACCTCCGCGGACGTGCTGCAGCAGGCCGCCGATCTCGCCGCGCGCCGGATGCTCCGCTACTTCGACGCCCTGCTGATCGCCTGGTCACTCGAACTCGGGATGATGGTGCTGACCGCGGACAAGAAGCTGTGCCACGCCGTGGCCGGCATCGCGCGGACCCGCTCGTGACCTCGGCCCTGATGTGAGTACCACGCTCCGGACCGGAGTGGACGCGGCCCGGCTACGGGACCTGGCCGCGGCGTTCCGGCGGATCACCGCAGGATTCGAGAACGAGCTCGCGCTGGCCTGGGCCGTGGTGGACACCGGTGTGTTGCCGCCGGTCATCGCCTCCGTCGGTACGGCCGGCCACGTCGCGGTCGACCCCGAGCGGGTCTTCCGCGACGCGTTGCGGGTCGGAGCGAGCGGGGTCGTGCTGGCCCACAACCATCCGGTCACGACCGGGCCCAGCCGCGCGGACGAGGCCGTCACCCGTCGGCTCGTCGCCGCGGGCCACGTGCTCGGCATTCCGCTCATCGCGCACCTGGTCGTCGAGCCGCACGCGGTGCACGAGCTGGTCGGCCACGTCGGAGTCGGCAGCCTCGGTTTCGGCAGCGTCGGAGTCGGCCGCGTCGGAGTCGGCAGCGTCGGAGTCGGCCGCGTCGGAGTCGGCAGCGTCGGAGTCGGCCGCGACGTGGCGGTCGTCGCATCGGAGCCCGTTCGGTAGGGCATGACCGAACCCCCTGCTCAGGCGGGGGTCAGGACGTCGAAGCCGGTGTAGGGGACCAGCGCCTCGGGGATGCGGACCGAGCCGTCGGCCTGCTGGCCCTGTTCCAGCAGCGCGACGAGCGTGCGGCCGATCGGGAGTCCGGAGCTGTTGAGGGTGGCCGCGAAGCCGCGCGTGCCGTCCTTGCTCTTCGTCCGGATGCCGGCGCGGCGGGCCTGGAACGTGCCGAAGTCCGACGCCGAGGCGATCTCGCGGTAGCGCTGCTGCCCGGGCAGCCACACCTCGATGTCGTAGGTGAACTCGGCGGAGAACCCGATGTCACCCGCGGCGAGCTTCACGACGCGGTACGCCAGGCCCAACCCCTGCAGGCACGCCTCGGCGTGACCGACGAGCAGCTCCAGCTCGGTGCGCGACCGGGACGCCTCCACGAAGCGTACGAGCTCGACCTTCGAGAACTCGTGCAGCCGCACCAACCCACGGGTGTCGCGACCGTAGGAGCCCGCCTCCGAACGGAAGCAGGGGGTGTGCGCCGTGTAGGCCAGCGGCAGTTCCTCGGTGGCGAGGGTCTCCTGGGCGTGCAGGTTCGTGAGCGGCACCTCGGCGGTGGGGATGAGGAACAGCTCCCGTTCGGCCACGCCGGTCCGGAACAGGTCGTGCTCGAACTTCGGGAGCTGACCGGTACCGGTCAACGCCGCGCGGGTGACGAGCGTGGGCACCGAGAACTCGGTGTAGCCGTGCTGCTCGGTGTGCAGTTCCAGGAAGTACCGGGCCAGCGCGCGCTCGAGCTTGGCGCCCCGCCCGCGCAGCACGGCGAAGCGCGGGCCGGACAGCTTCGTCGCGCGGGCGAGGTCGAGGATGCCGAGCTTCTCGCCCAGATCGACGTGGTCCAGCGCGGCGAAGTCGAGCTCCACGGGCTCACCCCAGCTGCGGACGTGCTCGGCGTCGGCGTCCGAGGTGCCGTCGGGCAGGTCGTCGGCGGGCAGGTTGGGGATGCCGAGCAGGAGGTCGCGCAGCTCGGTCTCCAGCCCGCGGTGCTCCTCCTCGGCCGAAGCGATGACGGCCTTGAGCTCGCGGGCGCGCTCGACCCGGGCCGGACGCTCGTCGGCACTCGCGCCCTTCACCGAGGTGGCGACGCGCTTGGCCTCCGCGCGAGCCTCGTCGGCGCGCCGGATCGCGGAGTTGCGGCCGGACAGCAGCTTGTCCAGCGTGGCGACGTCCAGGGCGAAGCCGCGGCGGGTGAGCCTGCGTACGGCGTCGGTGGCGGGGTCGAGCAGGACGCGGGGGTCGTGCATCGTCGCAGGGTATCGCCGCGCACCAGGACGATTCGGCGAGCCTCCCCATCCGGAGGTGGTGAGGCGCGCCGGTCGGACGCACGATGTGCTCCGCACCACATGCGACGAGAGATTGGTCCCGCTGCCGTGTCCGCTCCTGCGTCCGTTCCTGGATCCGCCTCCGTGCCCGCCGTTCCCTCGTACGCCTCCGGCACCTCCGACGTCGCGCTGCTCGGTGACACGATCGGTGACAACTTCGACCGGACGGCCACCGCGCAACCCGACGCCGAGGCGCTCGTCGAGGTGTCGAGCGGGCGGCGATGGACGTACGGCGCGCTGCGCGAGGAGGTCGACTCCGTGGCGTCGGGCCTGCTCGCGGCGGGGCTGGCGAAGGGTGACCGCGTCGGGATCTGGGCGCCGAACCTCGCCGAGTGGACGCTCGTGCAGTACGCCACGGCCAAGCTCGGTGTCGTCCTCGTGAACGTCAACCCGGCGTACCGCGCCCACGAGCTGGAGTTCGTCCTGAAGCAGGCGGGGGTCTCGCTGCTCGTGGCCGCCACGAGCTTCAAGACCTCCGACTACGCCGCGATGGTGCAGGAGGTCCGGCCGAACTGCCCCGACCTGCGCCGGGTGGTGTTCATCGGTACGCCCGACTGGGACGCTCTCGTCGACGCCGGCCGGGGCCGGGACCGCGCGGAGCTGGCCCGGCGGCAGTCGGAGCTGAGCCCCGACGACCCGATCAACATCCAGTACACGTCGGGAACCACCGGCTTCCCCAAGGGCGCCACGCTGAGCCACCACAACATCCTGAACAACGGCTACTTCGTCGGCCGGATCTGCGGCTACACCGCGGCCGACCGCGTGTGCATCCCCGTCCCCTTCTACCACTGCTTCGGCATGGTGATGGGCAACCTCGCCTGCACGTCGAACGGTGCCACCATGGTGATCCCGGGGCCCGGTTTCGACCCGAAGACGGCGCTGCACGCCGTTGCCTCCGAGAGGTGCACGTCGCTGTACGGCGTCCCGACGATGTTCATCGCCGAGCTCAACTCGCCGGACTTCGACAGCTACGACCTCTCGTCGCTCCGGACGGGGATCATGGCCGGCTCACCGTGTCCCGTCGAGGTGATGAAGCAGGTCGTCGACCGGATGGGGATGACCGAGGTGACCATCTGCTACGGCATGACCGAGACCTCCCCGGTGTCCACCCAGACCCGCACCGACGACGCGCTGGAGCTGCGGGTGTCCACGGTCGGCCAGGTGCACCCGCACATCGAGGTGAAGGTGATCGACCCCGGGTCGGGTCTGACGCTGCCCCGCGGCGTGCCGGGTGAGCTGTGCACCCGGGGCTACTCGGTGATGCTCGGGTACTGGAACGAGCCGGAGCGGACAGCCGAGGCCATCGACCGCGCCCGCTGGATGCACACCGGTGACATCGGGATCATGGACGCCGAGGGCTTCCTCACCATCACCGGCCGCATCAAGGACATGGTCATCCGCGGCGGGGAGAACATCTATCCCCGCGAGATCGAGGAGTTCCTCTACACCCACCCCGACATCCTCGACGCCCAGGTGGTCGGGGTGCCCGACGCGAAGTACGGGGAGGAGCTCTGCGCCTGGGTGACGCTCCGCGACGGCGCGCCGGAGCTGACCGCGGAATCGCTGCGGGAGTTCGCCACCGGCAGGCTTGCCCACTACAAGATCCCCCGCTACGTGCTGGTGGTGGACGAGTTCCCGATGACGGTGACGGGCAAGGTCCGCAAGGTGGAGATGCGCGAACGCTCGGCGATCCTGCTGGCCGACTCCCCACCCCCCACCTAGCGAACCGGGGCGAGGGCGATGCGGAGCCGCGCGTAGCTCGGGATCAGGGACGCTCGCTGCGCCTTCCAGTGCCGCACCCGCCAGGGGCGGGCGTCGGCCGTCAGGGTGGTCAGCAGGCCCAGGCCCAGCTCCCGGCAGCGCCCGAGCAGGCTCTCCGGCGCGGCGGACCGCCAGGCCGCCGGGACGCTGCACGTCAGGTCGGCGACGATCTGCCGGGCCTCCGCGACAGCGGCTGGGCTGAGCGTGGTGTCGGCCGCGCTCCGAGCATCCGCCCGACGAGCACCCGCGAGAGGTCTGCGACGTCCACCTCCCGGCCCGCCGCGAGGTCGGTGCGCACGCTCACCAGCCGCGCCCCCAGGACTCGTCGACGAGCGCCGTGGCGGTGGCGTCGGTGAACAGGTCACGGGCCCGCGTGCGCAGGTCGTGGTGGCCGGCGCCGTCGAAGAGGTCCAGCACCCGGTCGCCCAGCACCTGCGCCCACAGGTGCCCGACGCCGCCCTCGCCGAGCAGCGTGAAGTGTCGGTGGTCGTTGAGCACCGCGCGCGACGGCCGGGTCCGCGCTCACCCACCCCAACCGGGGCACCCGCCGGATCGGGACGGCGAACCGCCCACCCATCAGCAGGGCGGCCGGCGCGGGACGGGCGGCGAGCAGGAGCCGACGCTCGTGCAGGGCGGGAGGCAGGGGCACGCGCCGATCGTGCCCGACGGGAGGGCCCCACCCGCCGGGGCCCGCGCGGGGCCTGCGCGGGCGAGGCCGGCGCGGGCGAGGGCCCGCGCCGGCGGGAGGCTGCGCGGACGCCCGGGCGAGCAGTACTGTGACCGGACGCGTCCCGGTGTGGCTCGGCGGGCCAGACCGCCCGAGCACCGAGGCGCGTTCGTCGTGTGGCCCACCGGCCGTCGCGCGACGCCGAGTCGATCCAGGAACAGGTGAGCACGGTGCCGAGCGGCAGGGTCAAGTGGTACGACGCCGACAAGGGCTTCGGATTCCTCGCTCAGGACGAAGGTGAGGACGTCTACGTCCGCAAGGCCGCGCTGCCGGCCGGGGTGGAGAGGTTGAAGCCGGGCCAGCGCGTCGAGTTCGGGATGGCGGAGGGCCGCCGGGGACCGCAGGCGCTGTCGGTCCGGCTGCTGGAGACGCCCCCGTCGGCCGTTGAGGGTGCCCGCCGCCCCGCCGAGGACCTGCACAGCCTGATCGAGGACATGATCCGGCTGCTGGAGACGAAGGTGCAGCCCGACCTGCGGCGCGGCCGCTATCCCGAGCGGAAGTCCGCGAAGCTGGCGGCCGAGGTCGTCCGTGCCGTGGCCCGCGACCTGGACGGCTGACCGCTCAGGCCGTCACGGTGAGCACCCAGCTGGCGCGGATCGGGAAGTCGATGCCGCCGGTCTCGGGGTTGGCCACCGGCGGCGGGCCGTACTGCTGCACCTGCGCCGTGAGCAGCCGGTCCGCCGGGGTCGGAAGAGCGAGGCTGTAGTCGCGGCGCTCGTCGGGGGCGAAGACCTCGGAGCGCTCGTCGACCGGTGCGCCGCTCGCGTCGCGGTAGGTGAACACGACCTGCCACGGGGTCTCGGCGATCTGATCGGGCACGGTGATCAGCAGCGGCGTCCCGGGCGGGACGGCGAGGTCGACGGGGGCGGCGCCGTCGTTGCGGCACTCGGTGTTCTCGAGGTTGCAGTACTGGGTGGGGTGGGCGTCGACGGCGCCCGCGCCGGCCGCGAACCTCACCTGCGGGGCGGCGTCCCCCCCGCAGCCGACCAGCACGAGTACCACGGCCAGGGTCGGCACGAGCCTTCTTGTCACCACACCACCCTGGCACTGATCGGCGCCGGTGCCCGTACCAACGGCACCATGCTGCGCCCGCGGCTGATCAGCGCGGTCTGGATCCCGGTCAGCGCGACGATCACGGCGACGACCGCGAAGCCCACCTGGTAGCTGTCGTGGGGCAGCAGCACCCCGAGCGCGCCGCCGAACACCCACGCGAGCTGCAGCACCGTCTCGGACCGCCCGAAGGCCGACGCCCGTGACTCCTCGGGCAGGTCGCGCTGGATCATCGCGTCGAGACAGACCTTGGCCAGCGCGCTCGCCGTGGCCCCGACCAGCCCGACGACAGCGGCCGTGGCGAGGCCCGGCACCACCGTGGCGAGAACGGCGACCGCGGCCGCGGCCGCGATGCACGAGAGGATCACGGTGTCGGAGTGGCGGAAACGCAGCCGCGAGCCCGTCGCATTGCCGGCGAAGGACCCCAGGCCCGCGGCCGCGCCCACGATGCCGATGAGGAGCAGCTGGCGCGTGGCGTCGCCCTCGGTCTGTTCCTTCACGACGAACGCGATGAACAGGGTCAGGAAGCCGGTGAGCGTGCGGATCGCCCCGTTGCCCCACAGCGACACGGCCACCGCGCGGCCCATGGGGCTGCGCCTGCCCCGTGCCGTGCTGCGCAGCGCCGCCGGTATCTCTCCCGCGGTGGACTCCACCCGGCGCGGGATCCGCAGGCACAGCGCCGTGCCGGCCACCGCCAGCACGGCGGTGTAGACCAGCGCGCCGGGCGACCCGGACAGCGCGGCCACGCCGGCCGCGCCCGCGCCGAGCACCCCGCCGGCCACCATCCCGAACATCGCGAGCCGGGAGTTCACGGTGACCAGCGTGATCGTGGGTGGGAGCACCCGGGGCGTGACCGCGGCCTTCAGGACGTGGAACGACTTGCCCAGCACCAGAACGCCCAGCGCGGCCGGGTAGAGGCCCCACGAGTCGTAGGTGAACGCCATCACCACCGCGAGCACGGCGCGTCCGGCGAAGGAGACGGCCAGCGCCGCCCGGCGGCCCCGTTGCAGTCGGTCGAGGAACGGGCCGATGACCGGAGCGACGACGGCGAACGGGGCGACCGTGATCGCGAGGTAGAGCGCGACATTGGCCTTGCTCTCCGCCGTCGCGGCGGCGAAGAACAGCGTGTTGGCGAGCGAGACGGCCACGGAGGCGTCCACCGCGAAGGTCAGCATCGTGGCGTAGGTCAGTGCGGTCAGCCCGGAGCGGTCGGCGCCGTCGGCGGACGCGGCACGGTGGAACGCCCGGACGCCGCCCTCAGTGATCTGGCGGCTGCGCATCGCGGCCACGCGGGTGACGGTCAGCTTGCGCGGCACCCGCTGGGTCGCGCGCTCCTCGGGCTGGGCGGATCCGTGTCGGTACTCGACGGGGGGCGGGCCGGCGGCGGAGGGCGGGACCCCGTCCCGGACGTCGGGCGGGTCCCACGACGACGGTGCCGGGTGGCGGTAGACCGACGGGTCGTAGTCGGGGTCGTCGTGCCAGGGGTAACGACGACGCGGCTCGTGCGGCGACGGAGTGGGCGGCGGCCCGGGAGCCCGCGCGGGTGGCGGCTCGGTGTGGACGCGCGATGTCGGGTCCACGCCGTGCAGGGCGGGCGTGCCTTCCACCGTGGCCCACCGGCGGCCACGCCGGGACGAGAAGGACAGGAAGCGCGCCACACGGGCATTCTGACTCATCCGCGAACCGGGCGGTGGCCCGCTGCACAGGGCGGGCGCGTGTCGGGCCGCGCACTCGTCCGGGGCCCGGCCGCGTCGCACCCCTGCATCGGGGGGTCAGGCCGGCGGGATGCGGACGCGGAAGGTGGCGGGCCAGAGCTTGCCCGTGAGGAGGAACTCCCCGTCGCCGGCGGCCGCGATGCCGTTGAGGACGTCCGCGCCGGCGCGGCGGGCGGGATCGAGCAGGCCGGCCGCATCGACGACCTGGATGACCCGGCCGTCGGACGGGTCGATGCGCACGATCAGGTCGGTCTGCCAGACGTTCGCCCACACCTGGCCGTCGACGCACTCCAGCTCGTTGAGCCGCGTCACCGGCCGGCCGTCGAGGGTGACCGCGACCGATCCGGTCTCGGCGAACGATCCGGGGTCGTGGAACCGCAGCATGGCGGTGCCGTCACTGCGCACGAGCCGCTCACCGTCGCGGCACAGACCCCAGCCCTCACCGTCGAGCGGCACCTGGCGCAGCAACCCGAAGGTGGCGCGGTCCCACTCGAGCGCGACCCCGTCCTGCCAGGTCAGCTGCCAGATCCGGTCGTCGACGACGGTGATGCCCTCACCGAACAGCGTGCCCGGCAGCGGGACCGAGCGGCGGACGGCGCCGGTGGCGGGGTCGAGCTCGCGCAGTTGCGACCGCCCCGCGAGGCCGGTCCCCTCGTACAGCGCGATCTCCCCCTCCGGACCCGTGTCCCCGCCGCGCGGGGCGAGCTCGAAACCCTGGGTGAACGCGCTCGTGTCGTGCGGCTGCTCGGCCAGGACCTCCGGCCGAACGGTCCGTGCGGGGCCCGCCTCAGGTGCGGGAACAGACGCCGGAACCGGGGTCGCGCACGCGGCGACGACCAGCAGGAGCACACCGAGGAACGCGCGCCCGAAGCTCACGGCGCACACAGTGGCACAATCCCCGGGGTGACCGTGCAACCGACAGTCGACCCGCCCGCCCGGCTCGTGGACGCGGTGGCCGACGCCCGGGCCGCCGCGGTGGCCGACGCCGCCGCCGACCTCGGTGCCGACGTGGCCCGCACCGCCGTCGGGGAGCACCTGGGTGCGGTCGCCGAAGGCCCCGGGGCCGTCACCCACCACTTCGCCGCAACGCAACTCGGCTACCACGGCTGGCGCTGGTCGGTGACCCTCGCCGCCGGTGACGACGACGGGCCGGTGACGGTCAGCGAGGTCGTGGTGGTCCCCGGCCCGGCCGCGTTGGTGGCGCCCGCATGGCTGCCGTGGGAGGAACGCATCCGCCCCGGTGACCTCGGGGTCGGCGACCTGCTACCCGCCGGTGAGGACGACGACCGCCTCGTCCCCGGCTACGTCTCCTCCGATGACGAGGCCGTCGAGGAGGTCGCGCTCGAACTGGGCCTCGGCCGCGCCCGAGTCCTGTCGCGCACCGGGCGCGAGGACGCCGCCCGGCGCTGGATCGACGGCCCGCACGGTCCCGCCTCGGACATGGCCCGTGCCGCGCCCGCGGCGTGCGGGACCTGCGGGTTCTTCCTGCAGCTCGCCGGTTCGCTGAAGGCGGCCTTCGGAGTCTGCGGCAACGGCTACGCCCCGGCCGACGGCGCGGTCGTCGCGGTCGGGTTCGGCTGCGGAGCGCACTCCGACGTCGTGCTGGAGTCGATCTCGCCGGTGGCCGTCGCCGAACTCGTCTACGACGACGGCGTCGACCTGGAGCCGGTCTCCTGACCGATCCCCATGGGACCGCCGCGCTGCGCGCCGCGGTCCTCGACTCGTGGGCCTCCTCTCCCACCCGCTTCCGCGAGGACGCCAACGCGGAGGAGGACCTGCGCCTCGGGGGCTACGCCGGAGCGTGGTTCGTCGAACTCGCCCAGAACGCCGCCGATGCCGGGAGCGGCGCGGGCCGCGTCAGCGTCCGCGTCACGGTCGAGGCGGGTGAGCTGCGCGTCGCCAACACCGGCACACCGCTGGACACCGCAGGCGTCGCGGCGCTCGCGTCGCTACGCGCGTCGGCCAAGCGCGACAATCTCGGCTCGGTCGGCCGCTTCGGCGTCGGCTTCGCGGCCGTGCTGGCCGTCTCCGACGCCCCGCGGGTGATCTCGCTGGACGGCAGCGTGGCGTTCTCGGCGACGCGCACCGCCCAGGCCGTCGCCGCCCTTCCCGGCCCGGCCGCCGAGCTGGCCCGACGCGACGAACCGCCCGTGCTGCGGCTGGTCTGGCCGGCGGCGGAGGTGTCGGGGCCCGAGGAGGTGCCCGCCGGGTTCGCCACCGAGGTGCGCCTGCCGTTGCGTGCCGGAGTCGATCCCGAGGCCCTCCTCGCCCACGCCCGCGACACGGCGCCCGACCTGCTGCTCGCACTTCCCGGCCTGGCCGAGATCTCGGTCGGTGTCCCCGCCGGCACCCCGGTCGACGCGACGGGTTCGGACGTCACGGTGGCCACCCGAGTCGACGGTCCGGGTCCCGGCGAGGTGACGATCATGTCGAGCCGCTGGCTGCTTGCCCGCCGCGGCGGAACGCTGGAGGTCACCGACCAGGCCGTCGAGCAGCGGGAACGCCGGGACTGGTCGGTCACCTGGGCCCTCCCGCTCGCCCCCGACGGCACGCCGGCGCCGCTGAGCACCGACGTCGTGCACGCACCCACGCCGACCGAGGAGCGCCTGGCGCTCCCGGCCCGGCTGCTCGCGACCCTGCCGCTGGAGCCCGACCGCCGCCGCGTCCGGCCCGGACCGGCCACCGACGACGTACTGGCGGGGGCCGCCGCCGCCTACCTCGACCTCGTCCACTCCGTGGAGCCCGGACACCGGCTCGCCCTGGTGCCGGAGGCGGGCTTCCCCCGCTCCGCGCTCGACGAGCGGCTGCGCGACCTGCTGCTCGACGCCCTGCGCGCCGCCACCTGGCTGCCCGCCGCGGACGGCGGCGAGCTCACGCCCGGGCGGGCCGAGTGGCTGGACCTGCCCGGCGCGGATCCCCGCCTGCTCACGCTGCTCGCGACGGCGGGCTTCGACCGCCTCCTCGCGACGACCACGGCCCCACCTGCCGCGCTGGGCGTCGCGCGGGTGGGTGCCGCCGAGCTCGTGTCGCGGCTGTTCGGTGTCGAGCGGCCGGCCCCGTGGTGGCGAGAGGTGTACGCCGAGCTGGCTCCTGTGGCGGACACGGTCCCCGGCCTGCGCGACGACCTGCGCGCCCTGCCCGTCCCCCTGGCGGACGGCAGGAGGGCCGCGGGCCCGGCCACGGTCCTCCTGCCCGAGGACTCGACCAGCGCGGAACCGGCCGGCGCGCCGCGGACCGTGCAGGACCCCTCGGGATCGATGGTGCGGCCGGTGAGTGGGCAGTCGGCGGTCGCCGCGCTCGGGTTGCCCGGCCTGTACATCGCCGATCCCGCTGCCGTGCATCCGCTGCTCGCGCGGCTGGGAGCGGGCCCGGCCGATCCGTCCACATTGCTGGAGCATCCGGCGCTCGCCGAGGCCGTCGCCCGTTCGGTGGAGGACGCCGACGCGGGGCTGGACCCCGCGCCGCTGGCCGAGGCGGTGCTCGCGCTCGTCGTCGAGCGGGGGGTCCTGCGGGGCGCCCCGCCTGCGCTCGCCGCGCTCGCCCTCCCCGACTCCGACGGGCGTCCCGCCCGCGCCGCCGAGCTCGTGCTGCCCGATGCGGTGCTGCGCCCGCTGCTGGCCGACGACGCGCCGCTCGACGTGCTGGATGCGGGCTGGGCGGCGCGGATCCCGCGGGCGGCGCTCGTCGCGATCGGCGTGGTCGACGGCTTCGCACTCGTCGTCGACGAGGACCCGGTGGCGCCCGAGCACGACCTGGACGACGAGGAACGCTGGTGGGACGGGCTCGACACCCCGCCCGCGCGGCTCGTCGCCGTCCGGGATCTCGACCTGGTCGCGACCGACGCCTGGCCGGCCGCGTTGGCGCTGCTCGCATCCGACCGTGAGACCCGGGCCGCCGTCACCGCATCCGGCTCGTACACGGCCTGGTGGCTGGCCCGCCACGCCCGCCTCGGTGGCCACCGCCCCGCCCACTGGCGCCTGCCGGGCGCGCGGTTCCTGGTCCCCCTCTACGACCCGGCCCCCGTCGAGACCGGCGCATCCGGCCCATCGAACGCATCCGGCCCATCGAGCGCATCCGGCCCATCGAGCGCATCCGGCAGCGACGTTGTCGACGAGGGGATGCTGCGCGCCATCGGGGTGCGGGGGGACCTGGTGGTCCGCGATCGGGCCGAGGCCGACGACCTGCTCGCACGCCTCGCCGATCCCGAGCTCCACCCCGACGTCCTGCTGGTCGCCGAGGCGCACGTCGCGCTGGCCGAGGCCGTGGCCGCGGGACGGGTCGACGCCGCGGATCTCGACCTCCCCGAGCACGTCCGCACGCTCGACGGGGGCGTCGCGAGCGTCGAGGTCGCGGCTGTGCTCGACGCGCCGTGGCCGGCGGCCGTGCTGCCCGCCGCCGAGCTGGTGATCGGGGGCGACCCGTACGCGCTGGCCGAACTGCTCGACCTGCCGCTGGCCACCGACGTGGTGGCGGGCGACGTGGAGGGCGACGGCGAGCCCGCGGCATGGGCCGCGATCGCGGAGGTCGTGGTGGCGTGCCACACGCTGGGGGTGCCGGTGCCTGCGGGCGGGCTGCGGGTGCACAAGGAGCTGTGGGTGGCGGTGCGGCGCCCGAGGAGTGGCCGGCACCGGGTCCCGACCTGGGTCGACAGTGCGGGGGTGTGGCACGCGGAGGACCCGCTGCGGGCCCTTCTGGGGGTGCTCGCGCAGGACGAGGCGGCCCCGGAGGTTGTCGGGTGAACCACCCGGCGGCGTGCTAGACAGGATCGTGACTCTCGCCAGCAACGGAGCGGCGCGGCGGCCCCGGCGCCTCTGCGTGCTCTCCGTGCACACGTCCCCGCTGGAGCAGCCCGGCACCGGCGACGCGGGCGGGATGAACGTCTACATCGTGCAGACCGCCCGGCGGATGGCGGAGCGCGGCGTCCAGGTGGAGATCTTCACCCGGGCGACGTCGTCGGAGCACGCACCGGTGGTGGAGCTCGTGCCGGGCGTACTCGTCAGGCACGTCGCCGCCGGCCCGTTCGAGGGCCTCGGGAAGAACGACCTGCCCAGCCAGCTCTGCGCGTTCACCGCGAGTGTGCTGCGGGCCGAGGCCCGCCACGAGCCCGGCTACTACGACGTCGTCCACTCCCACTACTGGCTCTCGGGTCAGGTCGGCTGGCTGGCCCGAGACCGGTGGGGGGTGCCGCTCGTCCACAGCGCCCACACCCTCGCCCGGGTCAAGAACGCCGCGCTCGCCCATGGTGACACCCCTGAGCCGATGGTCCGCGTGATCGGGGAGGACCAGGTCGTCGCCGAGGCCGACCGGCTCATCGGCAACACCGACGAGGAGACGCGCCAGCTCGTCGAGCTCTACGGCGCCGACCCCGGGCGCACGGTCACGATCCCGCCGGGCGTCGACCTCGCCCGGTTCACCCCCGGTGACCGCCCGGCCGCGCGCCGCGCCCTGCGCCTCGCCCCGGACGCGGTGGTGCTCGCGTTCGTCGGGCGCATCCAGCCGCTGAAGGCGCCGGACCTGCTGCTGCGCGCCGCGGCCGTGCTGCTCGCGCGCGACCCCGCACTGCGCGGACGGCTGGTGGTGCTCGTGGCCGGCGGGCCGTCCGGGAGCGGGCTGTCCGAGCCGAGGGCGCTCCACGAGCTGGGGGCCTCGCTGGGCATCAGCGACGTCCTGCGCTTCCTGCCGCCGCAGCGCGGCGACGGGCTGGTCGACGTCTACCGCGCCGCCGACGTCGTGGCGGTGCCCAGCCACAACGAGTCCTTCGGCCTCGTGGCCCTGGAGGCCCAGGCCTGTGGCACGCCGGTGGTCGCGGCGCGCGTCGGGGGGCTGCCGGTGGCGGTCGCGGACGGCCTGTCCGGCGTGCTGGTGTCGGGCCACGGTGCCGGTCAGTGGGCCGACGTGCTCGCCGGCGTGGCGCTGCACCCGCGGCGCCGCGACGAGCTCGGGGCGGGCGCGGTGACGCATGCCCGCCGGTTCTCCTGGGACCGCACCGCCGATGCGCTGCTCGACACCTACGCCGTCGCGGGCGCGGAGTACTCGCAGCGGCACGGCATGACGATCCCGCCCGTGCACGCCGGTGCGGAGATGGTGGCGCCGTGACGGTCGACGGGATCGTCGACGCGACGGTGGCCACCGCGCTCGCCGACCTCGGGGTCGACCACCACCGCCGCGAGCCGGGCCAGTTCCTCGTCACGCTCGCGGGCGCGAACCGGCTGCAGACCCACTGCTGGCTCGTCGTGCGCGACCACGCGCTGTTCGTCCAGGCCTTCGTCTGCCGCAAGCCCGACGAGGACCACGAGGCCGTGTACCGCTTCATGCTCCAGCGCAACGCGCGGCTCTATGGGGTGCACTACACGCTCGACCGGATCGGCGACATCCACCTCGTGGGGCGGCTTCCCCTGCATGCCGTCACGCCCGAGGAGATCGACCGGGTTCTCGGCCAGGTGCTGGAGGCCGCCGACGGCGATTTCAACACCCTGCTGGAGCTGGGTTTCGCCGGTTCGATCCGCCGCGAACACGCCTGGCGCGCGGCGAGAGGCGAGTCGACGGCCAACCTCAAGGCCTTCGAGCACCTCTTCACCTGACCCGGTTCGCATCCCGGCACGCCTGAGACCCGATCGTGATCGGGCCGCGGCCAACGCTTCTGACCGCGGCCCCCGTCCTCCCGTCGACAGCCCGGACGTGCCGGGGTCGAGAGGTGGTTGTGGTGGCTCGGTCCGGACGTCGTGGAGTGTTCATCGGGGTGGCGGCCCTGCTCGTGGTGCTGGCGGTCGCGGTGGCGGGGGTGCTGGCATGGTCCGGCGCCGGCGCCGGCGCCGGCGAGGGCTCGGGTGGTGGTGGCGGAACCCCTGATGTGGCGTCCGCGCCGTCGGAGCCCGGACCGTCCCGGGACACCGGGTCCCCGTCCTTCGGGGACGCCACCGGCGTCGACAAGGAGACCGGGTCCTCGCCCGGGCTCGCCGCGCCCGGTCCCGCCCAGGGTGTGCCGGTCGGAGGGGTGCAACGATCGCTGGTGCGCAGCGCCCAGCTCACCGTCGAGGTCGAGGACGCGACGGCGGTGGCGCGCCAGGTGCGGGTCGCCGTCGCGGCGGCGGGTGGTCTCGTGACCGAGGAGCAGTCGAGCGACGGCGGCAGCTTCCTCGTGCTGCGCGTTCCGGCGGACGCGCTCGACCGGCTGACCGACGACATCGGCGCCCTCGGCCGGCGGGTGACCAACCGCAGCAGCCAGGTCGTCGACGCCACCGAGGAGGTGGTGGACCTCGACGCCCGCGTGGCCAGCCAGCAGGCGAGCGTCACCCGGGTGCGGGCGCTGTTGGCGCAGGCCACCTCGATCGGTGACGTGGTCGCGATCGAGTCCGAGCTGTCCCGCCGCGAGGCCGAGCTGGACTCCCTCACGGCCCGGCTGACGGCACTGAGCGACCAGGTGGAGTTCTCGACGCTGACGGTGGACCTGCGCGGCCTGTCGAACCCCGTCCCCCCCGAGGTGCCTGCCGCCCCGGGTTTCCTCGACGGTCTCGGGGCCGGCTGGGCCGGGCTGCTCGTCGTCGGGTCCGCCATCGCGGCCGTGGTCGGGTTCGTCCTGCCGTTCGTGCCGGTCGTGGCGGTGCTCATCGGCATCATCTGGCTGGCACGCCGGATCAGGCGTGCGCCGGCTACAGCTGGTGGGCGGAGTGGCCCGGGAACTGAGGGGGAGTCATGAACTCGGGCCACCCCGCACGAACCGCCGCAGTGACCACGCGATCGGGGGCATCCCGCGGTCCTGGGCCCGGACCGGCGAGGGGACGCCGGGCCCGGCTCGGCCGCACGAGTGGGAACTCGCCGGCACCGAGAAGACCACCATGACACTCAGTGATCGGGGGGACAACCCTTTCGGATTACATCGTTCGGGTGTTTCAGCCCGACGGCCCCGTACCGGCCGTCGAACTACTATGAGCGGCCCCGGCCGGTACCGGCCGGGCGGTTTCCGCGTAGGTAGTGCCAGTCGCAAGGGAGCGTCGCAATGCCCGTTCGCAGCCCGTACCCGGATGTCGAGATCCCCGAGGTCTCACTGTTCGACTTCCTCTTCGGCGACTTCGGAGACCGCGCCGACGCTCCGGCGCTGATCGACGGCACCAGCGGTGCCGCCATCACGTTCGCCGAGCTCGAGGGCATGGTGGTGAAGATCGCGGCGGCGCTGGCCGAGCGCGGCGTCGTGGCCGGTGACGTGGTCGGCATCTTCGCGCCGAACACCCCGTACTACCCGGCGGTCTTCCACGGCATCCTGCGCGCCAACGCGATCGTCACCAGCGCGAACTCCCTGTACACGCCCGGCGAGCTGGCCCTCCAGCTGATCGACTCCGGAGCGAAGATGCTGTTCACGATCTCACCGTTCCTCGAGCGCGCCACCGAGGCGGTCACCCAGGCGGGGCTGTCGGCCGACGCGATCGTCGTGCTGGACGCGGCCGACGGTGTCGCGTCCCTGCGCGACCTGCTCGCGACCACGGCGGAACCACCCACGCAGACCGTGACCGCCGGCGACACCGCCGTGCTGCCCTACTCGTCGGGCACGACGGGCCGGGCGAAGGGCGTGATCCTGACCCATCGCAACCTGGTGGCCAACCTCGCGCAGCTCGAGCCGGTGTTCCGCGTCACCGCCGAGTCGAAGATCCTCGCCGTGCTGCCGTTCTTCCACATCTACGGCATGACCGTGATGATGAACAACGGCCTGCACAAGCGCTCCACGGTGATCACGATGCCGCGGTTCGACCTCGCGGAGTTCCTGCGGGTCGTCTCCGAGAACGAGATCGACTACGTCTACATCGCCCCGCCCGTCGCGGTGGCGCTGGCCAAGCACCCGATGATCGACCAGTTCGACCTGTCGTGTGTCGAGGTCATCTTCTCCGGCGCGGCCCCACTCGACGCCGAGCTGGGCCGCGCCGTCGCCCAGCGCCTCGGTTGCCGCGTCCTGCAGGGCTACGGCATGACGGAGCTGAGCCCGGTCAGCCACGCGATGCCCGAGGACCGACCCGAGATGGACCTCAACAGCGTCGGCCTGGCCCTGCCCAACATCGACTGCAAGCTCGTCGACCCGGAGACCGGTGAGGAGGTCGGGCCCGGCGGTCGCGGCGAGCTGTGGGTCAAGGGCCCCAACGTCATGAGCGGCTACCTCAACAACCCGGAGGCCACGGCCTTCACCCTCGACGCCGAGGGCTACCTGCACACCGGCGACGTCGCCACGGTCACGGAGGACGGTGTGTTCACGATCGTCGACCGGGTGAAGGAGCTGATCAAGTACAAGGGCTACCAGGTGCCTCCGGCCGAGCTGGAGGCCCTGCTGCTCACCCACGCCAAGATCGCCGACGTCGCCGTCATCGGGGTGAAGGACCACGAGGGCGAAGAGGTGCCGAAGGCGTTCGTCGTCCGCCAGGAGTCGGGCGCGGACCTCACGGCCGACGACGTCATGACGTTCGTCGCCGAGCGCCTGGCCCCGCACAAGAAGGTGCGGGCCGTGGAGTTCATCGACCAGATCCCCAAGAGCGCCTCCGGCAAGATCCTGCGCAAGGACCTCCGCGCCCGGGAGGCGGCCACGACCTGACCGGGCGTCCGCGGTGGAACGGGCCTCGTCGGAGTCATGCCCCCCACGACAGCTTCGCGCCCCCCGTCGAACGGGCGCACCCCACTGAACGGGGGGCATGACGTGAGGTGCGAGCGGCTCCTTGTGATTTCCGTCATGTCTGGGGTAGTCCTTGGTGAAACCGCCTACCCCACCTCCGACCGACGGACACGACGAGAGGGAGACCCATGAGTTTCGTGGACAAGGCCAAGAACAAGGCGCAGGAGGTCACCGGCAAGGGCAAGGAGAAGGCCGGTGACGTCACCGGGAACGAGGAGCTCGAGCGCGAGGGCCGCGCGGACCAGGGCGAGGCCGGGTTCAAGCAGGCCGGGGAGAACGTGAAGGACGGCGTGCGGAACGCCGGGGACGCGGTGAAGGGTGCCGTGAAGAAGGACTGAGCCCAGCAGCAGGCCGCTGCGTCGAGCGCCGGGTGCGGTGGCGCGGCGCGGCGGCCTACGGTAGTGGCATGGCACCGGCCCGGACGAGGCGATCCGTATCGCTCGATGAGCAGCTGTGCTTCGCGATGTACACGGCTTCGCGCGCGATGACGAGCTGCTATCGCACGATGCTGGAGGCACTGGGCATCACCTTCCCGCAGTATCTGGTGATGCTCGTGCTGTGGGAGCGGGGCGACACGGCGGTGACCGGCATCGGGCAGGCGTTGCAGCTCGAGACCGGCACACTCTCGCCGCTGCTGAAGCGGCTGGAGGTCGGCGGCCTCGTCACGCGCACCCGCCAGACCGACGACGAGCGCTCGGTGCTCGTCTCGCTCACTCCGGCCGGCCGGGAGATGGAGGGTCGCACCGCCACCGTGCAGGAACAGATCGGCGAGGCCACGGGCCTGTCACGCGAGAAGATGGTCGAGTTGCGCGAGACGCTGCGCATCCTCACCGTCCGTCTGCGCTCCGGCAGCTGACGGGCCCCCGCCCGGATTGCCGGCCGTGACCGCGCAGATCCTCGACCGGCTCGGACGCCGGCCGCTCTGGCAGCAGTTGCTCCTCGATCTGCGCCGCCGCCTCGACCTCGACGAGTTCGCGGTCGCTTTCCCCGGCGAGTTGGCTCTCGTCGCCGAGTACGGGGTCAGCCGGCACACGGTGCGGGAGGCGGTCCGCCGGCTGCGTGACGAGGGCCTGGTCATCTCCGGTCGTGGACGAACGCCTCGGCGCGCCGGACCCACCGACATCGAGCAGCCACTCGGGGAGATCTACAGCCTGTTCTCCGCCGTCGAGGCCACCGGTCGTGCGCAGCGCAGTGTCGTGCGCACGCTCGACGTCCGGGCCGACGGGGTCGTCGCGGCCCGGCTCGGGCTGGAGGAGTCCACACCGCTCGTGCACCTGGAACGCCTGCGTCTCGCCGACGCCGAGCCGCTGGCCGTCGACCGCGTGTGGCTGCCCGAGAACCTCGCCGCGCCGCTGCTGGAGGTCGACTTCGGCCGGACCGCGCTCTATGCCGAGTACGCCGCACGATGCGGTGTCCGGGTCACGGGCGGAAGCGAGCGGATCAGGGCCGTGGTGCCCGGCGAGGCCGAGCGCCGACTGCTCGGCGTCGGTCCCGGGGTGGCCGCGCTGGCGATCGACCGGCTCGGATGCGCGGGTGGGCGTCCCGTCGAATGGCGTCAGACCCTGGTCCGCGCCGACCGGTTCAGCGTGACCGCGCGCTTCTCCGCCGACGACGGATACCGCGTCGACGGGAGTGCCTGACCGCTACTTCAGGTCGACGTGGATGCGTACGACCGTCGTGTCACGGCGCCGGTGCACCCTCACCAGGTCGCAGAGCTGGTGGACGGTGAAGAGTCCGTGCCCGACCTCGGGTGGCGACGGTGGGCGGCGCCCGACGAGCGGGTCTTCGATGCGACCTCCGTCCTGTACCTGGCAGAGAGGGGGGCGTCGAAGATCACTGAGAGTACTGCCTCGCCTACATTGCCGGTGCGGCCGAAGGGCCGTAACCGTCCCGTGATCGATCCCATGTCTCGCCACCGGCCGTCGGTCCAGGTCAGCCGCTTGCGGTGGAGACCCCGACCCCGCCACGGGTCTGGGCCCCGTATCGCTCGATGTCGGCGTCGAGCTCGAGGGGAGCGGTGCTCATCCGGACGTCGCGGGTCAGGAGGTCGGCCGGCACGAGCCAGCTCACCTCGAACTCGATGCCGTCGGGATCGCGCGCGTAGAGAGCCTTCGTCGCGCCGTGGTCCGAGGACCCGACGAGGGAGCCGTGCGTGGACAGGACACCGGCGATGCGGCGGAGCTCGGCGAGTGTGTCGACCTCCCACGCCAGGTGGTACAGCCCCACCGTCGAGCGCCCGGCCTCGGAGTCACCCGCCTCGGGTCCCATGGCGAACAGTCCGAGGTCGTGGTCGTTGGTGGACGCCTCCGCCTGCAGGAACATCGCCTTGCCGGGCACGCCCGCCACGGTGCGGAACCCCAGGGCGTCGCTGTAGAAGGCCACGCTGCGGTCGACGTCGCGGACGTAGAGGACGGCGTGGTTGAGCCGTTGGACGGGCATGGGGGTCCTCCCAAATAGTTGAACTTTCAAGTCCAACCTACGTCGCGACCCATGAAAGTTCAATGTCTCCCGTACCCTGCAGGGGTGGATGGACCGGAGCAGCGGTGGCTGGACCCCGACGAGCAGGAGGCGTGGCGGGCGTACCTCGCCGCCACGACCGTCCTCGAGTCCGCACTCGACCGCCAGCTCCAGCGGGACTCCGGAATGCCGCACGCCTACTACCAGATCCTGGCCATGCTCTCCGACGTCCCCGGTCACACCCTGCGCATGAGCGACCTGGCCACCGTCACGCAGAGCTCGCAGAGCCGGCTCTCGCACGCCGTCAGCCGTCTGGAACGCAACGGGTGGGTATGCCGCCTGCCGTGCAAGGACGACCGGCGCAGCACGCTCGCCCGCCTCACCGACGCCGGCTTCGACGCACTGGCGGCGGCCGCGCCCGATCACGTACGCACCGTTCGCGCCCAGGTGTTCGACCTGCTGTCCGACGAGCAGGTGAGCCAGCTGCGTGACATCTGCCGCACCGTGTTCGGCGGGCTCGCCACCGAGTCGGAGTGCGCGGGCCTGCCCGGCGAGCTGACCGGACGCCGGCACGTGTCCTGATCCCCGTGTCCTGATCCCCGTGTCCTGATCCCCGTGTCCTGATCTCTGGCCGGGCCGCCGGTCCTGGCACAGTGGTGCCATGGGGACACTGGTGCTGCTGCGACACGGTCAGAGCGTGTGGAACGCCGAGAACCTGTTCACCGGCTGGGTCGACGTGCCGCTCTCGGAGACAGGTGAGCAGGAGGCGCGGCGCGGTGGCGAGCTGCTGAGATCCGACGGGGTGCTCCCCGACGTCGTGCACACGTCCTTGCTGCGCCGCGCGATCTCCACGGCGAACCTCGCCCTCGACGCCTGCGACCGGCACTGGATCCCGGTGCGCAGGGACTGGCGGCTCAACGAGCGGCACTACGGCGCACTGCAGGGCAAGAACAAGAAGCAGACCCTCGAGGAGTTCGGCGAGGAGCAGTTCATGCTGTGGCGGCGCTCGTACGACACCCCGCCGCCACCGATCGCACCGGGCTCGGAGTTCGCGCAGGACGGCGACCAGCGCTACGGCGACGTGGGTGACGCGATGCCGCGCACGGAGTGCCTCGCGGACGTCGTGGCACGGTTCCTGCCGTACTGGGAGGCGGAGGTCGTGCCCGACCTGCGGGCCGGCAAGGTCGTACTGCTGGCGGCGCACGGCAACTCGCTGCGCGCACTGGTCAAGCACCTCGACGGCGTCTCCGACGAGGCCATCGCCGGCCTGAACATCCCGACCGGCATACCACTGCGCTACGACCTCGACGCCGACTTCCGGCCGACGACCCCGGGGGGTACCTACCTCGATCCCTCCGCGGCAGCGGAGGCGGTCGCCGCCGTGGCTGCCCAAGGGCGCTGACCCGCCCGCCGCCCGGATCCGCTGTTCGCGTGAACATGACGTGAACGGCGCCGGAATTATGTCGCCCTCGCGCGTCATCAGGATCACCCGAGCCTCGCTGGGTGGTGTAGAGACCCACCCTCCTGCCTACGATGCGGGCGTGATCGGGCCGGGACCACCCACCAGGTGAAGGCCCAACCGGTGCGACGTGACGTTGGGTAGCAGGGAGGTGTCGTGGTCGCTCTGCTGTGCACGGTGATCGGCGTGGTCGCGCTCGTGCTGGGCGTGGTGATCGGGCGCCGCGCGGGCCGGCGGCCCGACGAGATGCCCGCGGCGAGCGTCGAGCCGAGACCCGGGCCGCCCATGGCCGACCTCCTGCAGCGTGTCTTCCGCTCTGCCGATGCCGGCCTCGCGGTCCTGAACAGGGCGGGCGAGGTGGTCCTGCACAACCCCCGTGCGGCGGAGCTCGGGGTCGTCAAGGCCGGTCGTGCGGACGCCCGCGCCTGCGCCACCTGCGAGAAGGTGCTCGGGACCGGCGTCGACACCGCCGTCGACCTCTCCCCGCTCGACCACCGCGGTCGCCAGCCCGCCGCGGTGCTCGCCCACGTCCGGCCGCTCGGCAACGGGTTCACGATGGTGGAGGCCGGTGACACCTCCGACGCGGTCCGGTTGGAGGCCACCCGCCGGGACTTCGTGGCCAACGTCAGCCACGAGCTCAAGACGCCCGTCGGCGCGGTCGGGCTCCTCGCCGAGGCCGTGCTCGACGCGGCCGACGACCCCGCCGAGGTGCGCCGGTTCAGCACCAAGATCCTCCACGAGGCCACCCGGCTGGGAAACCTGGTCACCGAGCTGATCGCGCTCTCCCGCCTCACCGGGGCCGAGCGGCTGCCCGAGCTCTGCGTCGTCGACGTCGACGAGGTGGTGCGGGAGGCGCTCGCCCGCGCCCGGCTCTCCGGCGAGTCCGCCGGGATCGAGATCATCGTCGATCGGCCCACCGGGCTCGAGGTCGAGGGTGATCTGACGTTGCTGGTCACCGCGCTGTCGAACCTCGTCGAGAACGCGATCGCCTACTCGTCGCCGGATGCGTCGGTGTCGGTCTCCCGGCGGCTCACCGGGGATTCCGTGGAGGTCGCGGTCACCGACCGCGGCATCGGGATCGCCCCCGAGCACCAGAAGCGGGTGTTCGAGCGGTTCTTCCGGGTCGATCCCGCCCGATCGCGCTCCACCGGTGGCACCGGCCTCGGCTTGGCGATCGTCAAGCACGTGCTGGCCAACCACGGTGGTGACGTCCGGTTGTGGAGCAGTCCGGGCACCGGATCCACCTTCACGATGCGGCTCCCCGTCCGCGTCCCGCAGCCCGACGACGTCGACGACGACCCGGGTCCCGACCACCTCGCCGCGCCGGTCGATCCCGTGCCGCGGTCCGCACAGCTCTCCGACCGAGTCGGGTGAGCAAGGAGGATGACATGACCAGGGTGCTCATCGTGGAGGACGAGGAATCGTTCGCCGATCCGCTCGCCTTCCTGCTGCGCAAGGAAGGCTTCACCACCGCCGTGGCGGGCACGGGCCAGGACGCGCTGGAGGAGTTCGACCGCAACGGCGCCGACATCGTGCTGCTCGACCTCATGCTCCCCGGCATGAGCGGCACCGACGTCTGCAAGGCCCTGCGGACCCGCTCCACGGTCCCGGTGATCATGGTGACGGCCCGCGACAGCGAGATCGACAAGGTCGTCGGCCTGGAGCTGGGCGCCGACGACTACGTGACCAAACCGTACTCCGCGCGTGAGCTGATCGCCCGGGTCCGCGCGGTGCTCCGGCGCGGCGGGGAGGGCAGCATCGAGGTCGACGGCCTGCCGGGGGTGCTCGAGGCCGGGCCGGTACGGATGGACGTCGAGCGGCACGTGGTGTCGGTCAACGGCGGCGACGTCGCGCTGCCGCTCAAGGAGTTCGACCTGCTGGAGTACCTGCTGCGCAACGTCGGCCGGGTGCTCACCCGCGGCCAGCTGATCGACCGTGTGTGGGGCGCCGACTACGTCGGTGACACGAAGACCCTCGACGTCCACGTGAAACGTCTGCGCTCGAAGGTGGAACACGACCCGGGCGCCCCGAAGCACCTGGTCACCGTCCGCGGCCTGGGCTACAAGTTCGAAGCCTGACTCCGTCCCGGTCGATCGACCGACTCCCGGCCATGATCGGCGCGGGCAGGTACCGACCGGTGGCTTTCAGTCGTCGGCAGTTGCTGATAGTGATTGAATTCGATGACGAGGATGTCACGACGGCGCGTAGCCTTGCCCGGTGCGTCTCGGAGTGCTCGATGTCGGTTCCAACACCGTCCATCTGCTCGTCGTCGACGCGCAACGTGGCGGGCACCCCACGCCCATGACGTCGGAGAAGGACGAGCTGCGCCTCGCCGAGCACCTGGACGGGGCGGGCGCGCTCACCGAGGCGGGATCCGATGCCCTGGTCACGACGGTGGCGAAGGCCCGCGGCGCCGCTCGGGCGGCGGGGTGCAAGGACCTGCTCGCGTTCGCCACCTCCGCGCTGCGCGACGCCGCCAACTCCGTTGATGTGCTCGCGCGGGTCCGTGACGAGACCGGGGTGGCGTTGCAGGTGCTGCCCGGCGAGGACGAGGCCCGCTACACGTTCCTGGCCGTCCGCCGCTGGTACGGCTGGTCGGCCGGCCGGTTGCTGGTCCTCGACATCGGCGGCGGTTCGCTCGAGATCGCCACCGGCCGCGACGAGCAGCCGGTCTTCGCCGCCTCGCTCCCACTCGGGGCAGGGCGGCTCACCCGCGAATGGTTCCGGTCCGACCCGCCGTCGCGCCGCGAGATCGACGCGCTGCGCGCACACCTCGACGACCGGCTGGCCCCGGTCGCACGCCGGCTCCGTCGCGCGGGGGCACCCGAGCTGGCGGTCGGCACGTCCAAGACGTTCCGGTCGTTGGCCCGGCTCACCGGCGCCGCGCCGTCCGGCGCCGGGCCGCGCGAGCGGCGGCTGCTGACCGACGTCGGGCTGCGGCAACTCGCGGCCTTCATCACCCGCATGTCATCCGACGACCTGGCCGAGCTCGAAGGCGTCAGCCCGAGCCGGTCCCACCAACTGGTGGCCGGCGCACTCGTCGCGGAGGCCGCAATGCGGGCGCTGCGGATCACGCAGCTGGAGATGTGCCCCTGGGCCCTGCGAGAAGGAGTCATCTTGAGACGGCTGGACACGCTCGATGGGACGGCCCGTATCGACCGCTCGGCGCAGGACTCGCCGGGTGGTCTTGGACGCTTGACGTCGTACGAGGCACGGTGTACCGGATGAACTCCGAGACCGACCACCCACGTCAGCGCACCGTCGCCGAGTTGCTCGCCCAACACGGCGACTCGGGCGCGACCGGTCGGCGTCGTCGCCGCCGTGAAGCCGACGTGCCCGACGACGACGAAGTCTCGAACGCCTCGGAGGGAACGGCCGTCGCGTCGCCCGCGCACACCGCGCACACCGCGCACACCGCGGTCCCCGCTCCGGCCCCCACCCTCCCCCCGGTCACCGGCCCACCCCACGGCGAGGCGCCTCGCGGCCCCCAACCGGAGCCCCCGGCCCCGTTCGACGGTGGCCCTGATCGCACGGTGTGGCGCGAGGCGGTGCCCAGGGAGGCCGTACCCCGGGAGGCCGTGCCCCGGGAGGCGATGCCACGGGAGGCGGCGAACCCCGCCGGGCCTTACGCCGACCCCGTGGCCGAGGTCCCCCGTCAGGCCCCGTCGGCGCTGGCGTCGTCCTACTTCGAGCCCGTGGTCGACCCCCTTCGCCAGGGCAGTCCGCTGCCCGCGCGCCGGCCTCCCGACCGCACGGCATCAGGATCGAGGCTCGATCGTCCCACCGACATGTTCCCGATGGTCCGGTCCGACGGCCCGGGCGTGTCGGACCTCGGGTCGACCGGCCCCATCGAGCGGCAGTGGTCCCCGCCGCCGCCCGAGCGCCCGATCCGGCCGCTGCTCGCGCCCGATGCGCCGCACGGTCCCGACGGGGTCGACGCAGGCCCGCCGACGATGACCGGTGTGGCGCCCGCCGGGGCGGAGGCCTGGCATCGGGACCGGACATCGCACCGGCCGGGCGAACCGCTCGACGGTGGGCCGCCCACCGAGGCGGCGGCGCCGATGGACTTCGACAGCTTGGACGGTGTCGAGGGTGTCGACGACCGACCGGCCGGACTCGGTGCCACGGGCATGCGCGGCGCTCAGCCTGCCGGACCGCACGACGGTGACCGCACGCAGGCGACGCACTTCCCGGCACGCACCGGGGCCGGACCGGACGTGGATGCCACGGACGCCGAGCCCGAGGACGAGTCCCAGCCGCAGCCCGAGTCCGAGCGCCGCCTCGGGCGTTCGGCCGTGTCCTCGCCCGGGCAGGCCTGGATGGCCGTCGTGGTGCAGTGGATCGTCGGCGCCGTCGGTGGCGCCGCTCTGTGGGTGGGGTTCCGGTTCCTCTGGCGCGAGTTCCCGGTCGTGGCGCTCGCCGCGGCAGTGCTGGTGACGGTCGGTCTCGTGTTGCTGGTACGTGCACTCCTGCGCAACAACGCCCTCCGCACGACGATCTTCGCGGTGTTCGTCGGCCTGCTGCTCACGGTGTCGCCGGCGATACTCGTCCTGCTCGGGAGATGAACCCGCCCGTAGCGTTGTCCACCGCCTCGGTCTACCCCGAGTCCACCCGGGCGGCGTTCGAGTTGGCCGCCGAACTCGGCTACGACGGCGTCGAGCTGATGGTGTGGTCCGATCCCGTGAGCCAGGACGTGGCTGCGGTGAGCCGGCTCGCCGAACGTTTCGGCGTGCCGGTACTGGCCGTGCACGCGCCCTGCCTGGCCGTCACCCAGCGGGTGTGGGGGGCCGATCCGATCGGCCGGATCCGTCGCTCGGTGGCGGCGGCGGCTCAGCTCGGCGCACGGACCGTCGTCGTCCACCCGCCGTTCCGCTGGCAGCGCCGCTACGCCGCGCAGTTCGCCGACGAGGTGGCCCGGGCCGGGGAGCATGCGGACGTCGCGCTGGCGGTGGAGAACATGTTCCCCCTGACCCGCGGCGGGCTGCGTACCGTGCCCTACAGCCCCGGCTTCGACCCTACAGCGGTCGGGCACAGGCGGTACACGCTGGACCTGTCCCACACCGCCGCCGCGGGCTCGGACGCGCTCGCGATGCTCGACCGGATGGGCACCGGGCTCATCCACCTGCACCTCGCCGACGGCAGTGGCGCCGCGCGTGACGAGCACCTGGTGCCCGGCCGCGGCACCCAGCCGTGCGCCGAGGTGTGCCAGCGCCTGACCGACCGCGGTTTCGGCGGCGTCGTGGTGCTGGAGGTGAGCACGCGCCGCTGCCGGACCCGCTACGACCGCGCGGTGCTCCTGGCCGAGTCCGTGCTGTTCGCGCGGTTGCACCTGCAGCCCACCGCCACGGCCCACCGTCCGGCCGCGCACCTCACGCCGTAGACGCGGCAGGGCCGCGCGGTGACGAGCGGTGATACAGATTGCCCATGACCCGGCCGGCGATGACCCGACAGCCTGCCGGCGACGCCCCCTTCCGAGCGGCTGTGGCGATCGCAAGTCTGGGCGGCGGTCGCTACCGCGCCGAGCTGGGCCCGCACTGGACGGTCGGTCCCAAGGCGCACGGCGGGCTGCTGCTGGTGCTGCTCGTCCGCGCCGGCCTGGCCCGGCTGGAGGCCGACGCCCCCGGCGCCGCACCCGATCCGCTGGCCATCGCGGCCGACTTCCTGCGCGCTCCCGACACCGGCCCGGTCGAGCTGCACACCGAGGTGCTCAAGGCGGGCCGGACGGTGTCGGTCGTGTCCGTGCGGATGACGCAGGACGGCCGGGTGATGCTGGCCTCCACCGTCACCGCCGGCAGGCTTCCGGATGAGGAACCGCGCTGGGCCGACCTGACGGACCTGCCGGTCGAGCCTCCGGCCGACGCCACCGACCCGGGCGCGCAGGAGACGGTGTTCGGTCTCGCCGGGTCCTGCGACCTGCGTTTCGACACCTCGACCATGGCGTTCTCGCGCGGCGAGCAGGCCCCGCCGACGCTGCGCGGCTGGGTACGTCCCCGCGGTGAGGAGGCGGACGTGCTGTTCGCCCTGCTGGCGGGCGACATCCTGCCGCCCACCGTGTTCAACCTCGGCGGCAGGTTCGGGTGGGCGCCGACGGTGCAGCTCACCGCCCTGCTGCGCGGTCGCCCGGCACCGGGCTGGCTACGTCTGGAGGCCGGCTCACGAACGGTGCGCGGTCCGTGGTTCGACGAGGACGTCTCGGTGGTCGACACGGCTGGGCGGTTGATCTGCCAGGCCCGCCAGCTGGCACTGGCCCCGCTACCGTCACCGACATGACGCGGATCGCGGTGCTGGGAGCGGGGAAGATCGGGGAGGCGTTGCTGGCGGGGCTGCTCGCCGCAGGGCACGCGGCCGACGACCTGATGTTCACCGAGCGGCACCCGGAGCGGGCCGGGGAGCTCACCGCACGCCACGGCGTCGCCGCGGTCGACGTGCCGGCGGCTGCGCAGGCCGACGTCGTGGTCGTCGCGGTCAAACCGCAGGACATCGCACCGGTCCTGGCTGAGCTGGCACCGGTTCTGAGGCCCGGCGCGCTGGTGGTGTCGCTGTGCGCAGGCCTGCCGACAGCCCTGTTCGAGAGGGTGTTGGCGTCCGGTACGCCGGTGGTCCGGGTCATGCCGAACACGCCGATGCTCGTCGGCGAGGCCATGAGTGCCATCTCACCCGGCACGCACGCGACGGACGACCAGCTCGGCGTCGTCGAGAAGATGCTCGCCTCGGTGGGTCGGGTCGTCCGGGTGCCGGAGTCGCAGCAGGACGCCGTCACCGCGCTGTCGGGCTCGGGGCCCGCGTACTTCTTCTTCCTGGTCGAGGCCATGATCGATGCCGGTATCCTGCTGGGCCTGCCCCGCACGGTGGCCGCGGACCTCATCGTCCAGTCGGCGTTCGGGGCGGCCCGGATGATGCAGGAGTCCGGTGACCACCCGGTGATTCTGCGCGAGGCCGTCACGTCCCCAGCGGGTACGACCATCGCCGCCATCCGGGAGCTGGAGAAGCACGGGGTGCGGGCGGCGCTGATCGCGGCCATCGAGGCCGCGCGTGACCGATCGGCCGAGCTGGGTCGCGCGGCGGAGTCGCTGTGACCCGAATGGACGACGACGGGTCACCCTGACGCGACGCTGAACTCCCCTGATGAGTGGAGTGGTCTTTCGGGGTCGTCACACCGGCACCGCTAAACTCATCCGACACACCCGGTGCGGGGCTCCGCGGTGTAGACCACGAAAGCGGTGATCGGATGGCGACCGAGCAACCCGAGATCCACCTGGCCGAGGTGCAGTTCCTGACCGTGGCCGAGGTCGCGGCGATGATGCGGGTCTCCAAGATGACGGTGTACCGCCTGGTCCACGGCGGTGAACTGCCGGCGGCCCGCGTCGGGCGGTCGTTCCGCGTCCCGCGCACAGCGGTCGAGGACTACCTGCGCAGCGCCTACTTCGACGCCGGCTGACCTGCCTCCCGACCTCCCTCCTGACGTGTGGTGCGGCGGTGGGCGCGGTTCGTCTCCTGGACGCCGGTAGGATGGACCTCCGGTGATCGCCCGGCCCTGTGCGCGCTCGTCGTGTCGCGTCGGTCGGGCCTCCGTACACCCTGCGGCCCCCGGGCCGTGCCACGATCAGAAGGGGCCGACGCATGGGCTCAGTCATCAAGAAGCGCCGCAAGCGGATGTCGAAGAAGAAGCACCGCAAGCTGCTTCGCAAGACCCGCGTGCAGCGTCGCAAGCTCGGCAAGTGAGGGCTGCGGCCGGCGTCCTCCGCCGGCCGCGCCCACGGGCGCGGGTCATCCGCGTCCCGTCGCGGGTCCGTCGTGGGGTCTAGCATCGGAAGCCCGCACACGTACACACAGCAGGGGTTGGGGCCGTGACGCCGTCCGTCGTTCTCGTCACCGGTGTCAGCCGCTTCCTGGGTGGGCATCTGGCCGCCCGGCTCGCCGCGAACCCGGACATCGACCGGGTGCTCGGCGTCGACACCGTCCCGCCGCCACGCGATCTGCTGCGGCGGATGGGGCGCGCCGAGTTCGTCCGTGCCGACATCCGCAACCCGCTCATCTCCAAGGTCATCGCGCAGGCGTCGGTCGACACCGTCGTGCATGCGTCGCTGTCGGCCAACCCGGGCTCGTCCGGTGGCCGCATGACCATGAAGGAGATGAACGTCATCGGCACGATGCAGCTGCTCGCGGCCTGTCAGAAGGCGCCGACGGTGCGGCGCATGGTGCTGAAGTCCACCACCGCCGTGTACGGCTCGAGCCCGCGCGATCCGGCCCTGTTCGACGAGGCCATGACGCCCAGGGACCTCCCGTCCGGTGGCTACGCCAAGGACGCGGCCGAGATCGAGGGCTACCTGCGCGGGTTCGCCCGCCGACGCCCGGACGTCTCGGTCACGGTGCTGCGGTTCGCCAACTTCATCGGCCCGCGCATCGACACCGTCTTCACACGTTACTTCGCGCTGCCGGCCGTGCCCACCGTCCTCGGTTACGACGCGCGGGTGCAGCTGCTGCACGAGGAGGACGCCCTCGCCGTCCTCGAACGATCGTCGAGCCATGACATCCCCGGGGTGTTCAACGTGGCCGCCGACGGGGTGCTGCTGCTGTCGCAGGCCCTGCGCCGAGCCGGTCGCATCGCGATACCGGTGCCGGCCGCGGCGGTGGGGCCCGTCAGCCGGATCTTCCGCAGCGCGCGGCTCGTGGATTTCTCCCCCGAGCAGATGCGGCTGCTCAACTTCGGTCGCGTGGTCGACAACAGCCGGTTGCGCCACCAGTTCGGGTTCACCCCGCGCTGGACCACCATGCAGGCCTTCGACGACTACGTGTGTGGTCGCGCGCTGCGTCCGGTGATCGCTCCGGAGCGGGTCGAGTCACTGGAACGTGGTGCGCTCGCCGTCGCCAGGTTGCTCCGATGACCCATTCCCATGACAGACCGAGTGTGAGGAGCGGGGCTGTGTCCGAAGCCCGCATCATCCCCTTGCGCGCCGACGACTCCGGCGCGCGTACCCGCTGGCGGTTGGGTGCCGCCGCACGCCGGCAGGACCGGGCCGCGCCCGTCCCGTCGCCGCTGACGGACCCGTCGCCGCTGGTCGGTCGGTCGGCGCCGGCGGATCCGTCGGCGCCGTCGGATGCCGACCCGCCCGACGTCGAGCCCGGGCCCGCGGAGTGGGAGGAGGCCCTGGCGTCGGCCCTGGCGTTCCTGCGTCGCCGCGTCGAGGGCGACTACGCGGTGGACGACTTCGGCTTCGACGCCGACCTCACCGACAACGTGCTGCTGCCGGCGATGCGCCCGCTCTACCGCAAGTGGTTCCGTGTCGAGACGATCGGCATGCACAACGTGCCCGACACCGGTGGTGCGCTCGTGGTGGCCAACCACTCCGGCACGCTGCCGCTCGACGCGCTGATGACGTCCGTGGCCCTGCACGACGACCATCCCGCGCGCCGCCACCTGCGGCTGCTGGCGGCCGACGTGGCGTTCCGCCTGCCGGGTGTCGGTGCGCTCGCGCGCAAGCAGGGCAGCACGCTGGCCTGCACGCCCGACGCGGAACGGCTCATGTCCGCGGGGGAGCTGGTGGGGGTGTGGCCGGAGGGGTTCAAGGGCATCGGCAAGCCGTTCGCCGACCGCTACAAGCTGCAGCGTTTCGGCCGCGGCGGGTTCGTCTCGGCGGCGCTGCGCACCGGGGTGCCGATCATCCCGTGTTCCATCGTGGGCGCCGAGGAGATCTATCCGAAGATCGGCGAGATCAAGGCGCTGGCGCGGCTCGTCGGGGCGCCGTACTTCCCGGTGACGCCCCTGTTCCCGCTGTTCGGGCCACTGGGCCTCGTGCCGCTGCCGTCCAAGTGGTATATCGAGTTCGGTGCCCCGCTCTGCACCGACACGGTCGATCCCGCCGACGCCGACGACCCCATGAGGGTCTTCAACCTGACCGACCAGGTGCGGGAGACGATCCAGCACACCCTCTACCGCCTGCTGAGCCAACGTCGCAACGCATTCCTCGGCTGATCCGCGGCTGGCCCCTACGGCGCCTCGGCAGCGGAGATGCGGAACCTGCGGACGTGGACGCACCCGTCGAGGTGGCGGTCACGGACCTCGGGGTCGACGGCTTCAGCGCTTGCGGCGGGCCAGTCCCGCCGCGACCGCGCCCGCGACGGCGCCGGCACCCAGTACCGACGGCACGCCGATGCGGGCGGCCCGGCGGCCGGTGCGGAAGTCGCGGATCTGCCAGCCCCGGTCCTTGGCGACGTCGCGCAGCTCCGAGTCGGGGTTGACGGCCACCGCGGCTCCGACGGCCGAGAGCATGGGCACGTCGTTGACCGAGTCCGAGTATGCGGTGCATCTGCGCAGGTCCAGGCCTTCCGACACCGCGAGGGCGCGGACGGCGTGCGCCTTCGCGGGGCCGTGCAGGATGTCGCCGACCAACCGGCCGGTGTAGTGGCCGTCGACGCTCTCGGCGACCGTGCCGAGCGCCCCGGTCAGCCCGAGGCGCCGCGCGATGATCAACGCCAGCTCGACTGGCGTCGCCGTGACCAGCCACACGCGCTGCCCGGCGTCGAGGTGCATCTGGGCCAGCGCGCGGGTGCCGGTCCAGATCCGGTCGGCCATCAGCTCGTCGTAGATCTCCTCACCGAGCTCGACGATCTCCTCGACCGCGCGCCCGGCCACGAACGACAACGCCGTGTCGCGGCCGGTGGTGGTGGAGTAGCTCGTCTCACGGCCACCGACGCGGAACTTGAGCTGCTGCCAGGCGAATCCCGCGAGGTCGGCGGTGGTGAAGAACTTGCGGGCGGCGAGCCCACGGGCGAAGTGGAAGATCGACGCGCCGACCATCATCGTGTTGTCGACGTCGAAGAACGCAGCCGCGGTGAGATCGGCGTGCGGCACGTCCGCGGGGCCTCCCGTGGTGCCGTCGCGCGCGACGGCACCACCGGCCGCGACGGCCGCGGCAGCCGCTGACTGGCCCGCCCGTACCGCCGGGTCCAGCGCCGAGGCGGCGTCGAGCACCCCGGGGACCTCCGCGGCGCCGGCGAGCCCGCCCCCCTCGGTCGGTGTGAGGGGCTCCCGGGGGAGGCCGTCACCGGGGCGCGTCTGTGCTTCTCCCACCACGTGCGGGCCTCCGGTCGGCGTCTTGTCGGCCCAGCCTACTGGCGCCGCACCGGGCCGCCGGGTACCGGCCGCCACCGCCGACGACGCGGACGGGCCGCCACGGGGATCCCCGTGGCGGCCCGCCGCTCGTGCCGGCGGCTCGTGTCAGCCGAGAGTGATCCCGGTCTGGCCGGGGAGCAGCGGCGGCAGCCTGACCGGAGGCAGCGGCAGCGGCGCCTCCACCGGCAGGCTGTCCTCCAAGTGCGCCGGCGCCGGCGCCGGCGCCGGCGCCTGCGTGGTGGTGGTAGTGGTCGTGGATGGTGCACCGCCGCCGGAACCTTCTCCGGACCGGTCGGGAAGCAACCCACCCAGGTCGGATCCGCTGCCCGACCCGGGGAGCAGCCCACCGGGCTCCTCCTCGTCCTGGGGGCCGGGTGCCCCGGACTGCGGACCGGAGGCCGGTGACCGCCCGGTGCCCGGCTCGGCATCGGCGCTCGGATCGGGTGTCGCGGTGTCGTCGGTGATGCCGGGCGCGCCGGGACGGTTCGGCGCCGGGATGCCCGTGTCGTCGTCGGAACCCGTACGCCGCTGGGCGCAGCTGCTCTCGGCGGGCAGCGGACCGAGCTCATCGACCGCACCCGAGGTGACCTCGGTGCAGTTGGACCGGTCCTCGAGGGCCTCCGCGCGGTCCATGAGCCGGGCGAGGAGCTCGATCGAGTCGTCGGCACCCGCGGAGTCCGGGAGTGAGGGCCGCAGCTCCGACAGCCGGGCCGACTGGCCTGCCGCCCATGTCTGCATGTCATCGATCGCGGCGGAGTCGTCGTGGGCCAGCAGGACGCGGGAGCCCTCGCCGGTGGAGGTGTCGAACTCCAGGATCGTCGATCGGAGGACCCCGGGGTCTGCCACGGTCGACCGTCGGGCCACCAGCTGCTCGACCTCGTCGAGCCGGGTGGTCGCGAGCTGGAGATGACGGCGGGCCCTGGCCACCTCGTCGAAGGTCGTGGCGATCCCGGCCGACTCGGACGCCCGCTTCAGCGCGTAGAGACCGTCGCCCGGCAACGCCTCGCGGCTGGCGAAGATCCCACTGCCGGCGAGGGCGATCACCGCGACCAGCGCCGCCGTTCCGACCAGCACGCCCCGGCGCAGCGCCGACCGACTCCCTGCGTGCCCCGGGGGACGGCTGGGCACGGTGTGGCGACCCCGGCGGCGGGCGACGGTCATGGACGGCGCCGTGGTGTCGGCCTCCATCGCGGCGGCGGTCGTCTCGAGCACCGTCGGCAGCCGCGTGGTGACGGCGTCCACGTCGGTCTCGGCGCGGGTCTCGCGGACCGGGGAGTGGTCCACGCGGGTGGCCGCGGTCGGCGGGAGCGGCGGCATGAGGACACGGGCCGTCGAAGCCGTGCGATCCGGGGCCGTGCGATCCGGGGCCGTGCGATCCGGGGCCGTGCGATCCGGGGCCGACGGGGCGGGGGTACGCGGCTGTGCGTCGGCGGCCAGCGCCGCCATCACGCGTTGCCGGGCGCGTGCCTTGGCGTCGGGATGCGGCGAGAAGGCGTCACCCCTGGCCCGCAGCGCCGCCGCGATGTCGAGGTCACGCAGGAGCTCGGCGTCGGCGGAAGCGAGGGGTCGCCCCAGCTCCAGCGCGGCAGCGAAGCGCTCCGCGTCGTCGTTGCCCTTGTCGGCGGGCATGTCGGCCGTCCTCACTGCATACCTGCGCTGTTCCGATACCTACTCGCACAACGAGCAGCGGAGCGACGGGATACGAACCTCGAACCGTTCATCGCATCGAGTCGGTCACTCGCCGCACACGTAACGCAGATGCGTTTCGGAGCGATAGACGGCCGCGTCACCGGAACCCCTCCGGCATCAACTGTGCCAGGCGTCGAACCGCGCGGTGTTGCAGGGCCTTGACGGCACCGTCGTTGCGATCCATGATCCGCGCGGTCTCGGCCACCGACATGCCCTGCAGGAACCGGAGCTGGATGCATTCCTGCTGGTCGGGGTTCAGCTTCTTGACGGCAAGGAGCAGTTCGTCGTTGGCGGCGCGGTCGATGACCTGTTGCTCGGGCCCGTTCGTGCTGGGCGACGGCTCGACCATCTCGCCGGTGGTCTGCTCCAGCCGGTACCGGCTGGACTTCACGTGGTCGAAGATCAGGTTCCGGGCGATGGTGACGAACCACGCGCCGATGTCGCGGCCCTGGTAGCTCACCGAGGTGATCCGGCGGAGCGCCCGGACGAACGTCTCCTGGGTGATGTCCTCGGCCAGTGACCGGCCGCCCATGCGGAACAGGACGTAGCGGAACACGACGTCGTAGTAGCGGTCGAAGAGCTCGCCGAACGCGCCCATGTCGCCGGCCTGCGCGGCCTTGACCAGCTCCCAGGCTCCGGTCACGTCGGGATGGTCGTCGGGGTCCACGGGTCGGGTGGTCACGGCCTGGTCCGGGCCGGCGGTGCGGCGTTCCTCGGGGTCGGGTACCGGCGCGGGATCGCCGCCGGCGGGGCCGCGCGGTCGCTGCCGTGGGAGCAGCGGACCGGTGGAGGGGGCCGGGCGGGCGTAGCCCGGGGGCGACCCGACCGGGGGAGCGGTCGTCGGGGGCATCGTGACCTCCCCGCCCGGGTGGGCGGTGTCGGTGTGGAGCAGTCGGGCCGGTCGCGTCGGGCGGGTCATGTCTCCCGACTGGCCTTGCTGTCCGGACGTGACCGGCCGTCGCACGCGGGTGGGCCGCCGTGTCGAGAAGGACCCCGCGGGATCACCCGCGGTGCACTGACAACAGGCTGCATGCCGCTCCCTCGGGTGAGTCTCGCGACGCGGTGAATTGTGGTGGTGAGGCAGGTAGCGCGGAGCATACGACCGGGTTCGTTCCGTGACCGCTGAGTCGCCGACCGCTTTCGTCATCTACCGGCGAGCGGACGACTACAGGCGGTGAACGTACTCGAGCCTCCGTCGCCCGGCCTTCGCCGGTGCCGTCGCCCGGCTCCGGTTCGCTGAGCGTCGCGGCCGAGTCGCCGCGCGGTCCATGCCAGACTCGGCACGAGGCCGTCGTCCGTCGAGCAGACCACAGGAGAGCCGTGGACAACCCCGCCCCACGCCCCGACGAAAGGGCGGCCGCGCACGTGGCCGAGCTCGTGACGCGTGCTGCCGCCAGGGTTCCCGCCCACCCCGCCGTCGTCGACGTGACCAGTGCCGTCACTCTGACCTGGGTCGATCTGGACGGCGCGGTCTCGGCCGAGGCGGCCCGGCTAGGGGTTGCCGGGGTCGGGGCAGGCGACCGGGTGATCGTGCGGCTGGCCAACGGGGCCGCGTTCTGCGTCGCGCTGCTCGGCGCGCTGCGCATCGGTGCGATCGCCGCCCCCTATGGCCCGATCGCGGTGCCGCGCGAGCTGGACATCGTCTTCGACGACTGCCGGCCCGCAGTGGTGGTGGCCGCCGCCGGTGACGAGGCGGCCGAGGCCGCCGCGACGCGCGCGGGAGCGGTCACGCTTCCCCCGCCCGACCTCACGGCGCGCGGTGAGCCCGTCGCCGAGGTCGGCGGTGGTGAGGACATCGCGCTGCTCGTCTACACCTCGGGCACCACGGGCACCCCCCGCGGCGTGCAGCTGAGCCACCGCGCGGTCCTGGCCAACCGGCAGCAGACCGCGGCGCTGCGGCCCGCGCCCGTCACCGCGGTCGACCGGGTACTGCTGTCGCTGCCCCTGTTCCACATCTTCGGGCTGGGCGCGGGCCTGCTGCAGGTCTGCTGGGCCGGCGCCACCGTCGTGCTCACGGAGCGTTTCGAGCCCACCGAGATCGCCGACCTCCTCGTCGAGCACCGGGTCAGCGAGGTGGCCGGGGTGCCGTCGATGTTCCGCGCGCTCCTGGACCTGCCCCCCGAGCGGCTGCGGGCCGCGACCGCGGGCCTGCGTCTGTGTACCTCGGGCGGCGCGCCGCTCCCGCCGAGGTGGCTCGCCGAGTTCCGTGACACGACGGGCCTGTCGATCTTCGAGGGGTACGGGCTCACCGAGGCCGGCCCGGTACTGACCATCAACGCGCTCGGCGGCGTGCCGAAGGCCGGGTCCGTCGGCCGCGCGCTGCCGGGGGTCGAGCTGCGCCTCGTCGACGCCCAGGGCCGGCCGATCGACACCGGGCTCGACCCCGATCCCGACGACATGGACGTCTCCGACCCCGCACAGGACACCGGGCTGGTGGCCGTGCGCGGGCCGAACCTGTTCTCCGGCTACTGGCCCGACGGTCATGGCGGACCCGACACCGACGGCTGGTTCAGCACCGCGGACGTGGGCTTCCTCGACGCGGACGGCGACCTGTACCTCGTCGACCGCGCGTCGGACCTGGTGATCGTCAACGGCTTCAACGTCTACCCCCGCGAGGTCGAGGACGTGCTCGCCGAGCTGCCCGGCGTCGCCGAGGCCGCGGTGGTCGGCGTGCCCGACGACCGCACGGGCGAGGCGGTCAAGGCCGTGCTCGTACGCGCGGCGGGGGACCCGCTGACCGAGGAACAGGTCCGGACGCACTGCGCGGTGCGGCTCGCCCGGTTCAAGGTGCCCGCGGTGATCGAGTTCGTGGACCTCCTTCCGCGCACACCCACCGGCAAGGTGGCCCGGCGGCAGCTGGCGGGCCGGGCATGACCGGCCCGGTCGCGACCGGGCCGGGAGGTGGCGGGAACGCCCGCGTGAGGGTCTACACCCGGGTGAACTGCGGGCTCTGCGCCCAGGCCGAGGCCGACGTCGAGCGGATCTGCACCGAGCTGGGGCAACGCTTCGACACCGTCGACATCGACTCCGACCCGGAGCTGCGCGCCGAGTACGGCGACCGTGTACCTGTGATCGTGGTCGACGGCCGCGAGCACGGCTTCTGGAGGGTGGAGGAACCCCGCCTACGAGCCGCGCTGTCCTGACCGTGAGTGGTGCCGAGCCGGCCGCGCCGGCATCGGGCCGGTCTCGTCACAGCTGCGCGGGTGAACCGCAACCGGACCCCAGGGCGAAACTCCCGTCGTGAGCACGACCGCGGCACCACCCCAGCCCACCCTCCCGTCCCGACCCGCCGTCCCGCGTGGCTTCGCTGCGCTCATCGGGGTGCCGGCAGTCGGTGCGGCACTCGGTGTGGGTCATCTGGTGGCCGCGCTCGTCTCGCCGGCGTCGTCGCCCTATCTCGCGGTGGGCGACACCGTCATCCGCTTCTCCCCGCAGTGGCTGACCGAGTTCGCCAAGGTCACCTTCGGCACGGCCGACAAGCCCATCCTGCTCGCCGGCATGGGCGTCGCCATCGCGATTCTCGGCGCCGGGGCGGGGATCGCGTCGCGGCACCGGTCGACGCCGGGTGTCGTGGTCGTCACGGTGCTGGGCGTGCTGGGGTTCCTCGCGGTGATCTTCGCGCCGGTGTTCACCGCGGTCGACCTCGTCGCTCCGGCCGTGTCGCTCGCCGCGGGCATCGTCGTGTTCCGGCAGCTGCACACACACGCTCTGGGCATCGAGGCACCGCCTTCGGGCGGGGGTGTCTCGCGGCGCAGTGTCCTGATCGGGTCGTCGGCCGCGGTGGGCGCCGTCTCGCTGGGTGCGGGCGTGGGTGGGGTTCTCCTCGGAGGGGGGTCGGGCAGCTCCCGCCAGCTCGTCACCGACCGGCTGGCCCGCGCCACGCTCGCGGAACGCGCGCCCGCGATCCCGGCCGGCGCGGCGTTCCCGGAGCTCGGCACCCCGACGTTCCTGACGCCCAACGCGGAGTTCTACCGCGTGGACGTCGCGCTGCGTATCCCGACGCAGGCGGCCTCGGAGTGGACGATGCGCGTGCACGGGATGGTGGACGACGAGCTCACCCTCACCTTCGACGACCTGCTCGCCCGCCCGCTGTTGGAGCGCACCATCACGCTGACCTGCGTGTCCAACGAGGTCGGCGGCCGGTACATCTCCACGACGAACTTCGTCGGCGTCGACCTGCGGGAGATCCTGCTGGAGGCGGGGATCCGGCCCGGGGCGGACCAGCTGGTGAGCACGAGTCTCGACCAGTGGACCGCCGGCACGCCCCTCGATGTGATCATGGAGCCCGGCCGCGGTGCGCTGCTCGCGATCGGCATGGACGGCGAGGCGCTGCCGCCCGAGCACGGGTTCCCGGTGCGGATGGTGGTGCCGGGCCTCTACGGTTTCGTCTCCGCCACCAAGTGGCTCACCGACCTGGACGTCACCACGTTCGACGCGAGGCAGACCTACTGGTTGCAGCGCGGGTGGGGGCGGCTGGCGCCCATCAAGACGCAGTCGCGCATCGACAGCCCTCAGGCGTTCGCCACCGTGCCCGCCGGGCGCGTGCCGGTGGCCGGGATCGCCTGGTCGCAGCCCGACGGCATCGGCAAGGTCGAGGTGCGGGCCGACGGCGGAGCCTGGCAGGAGGCCGAGCTGGCCACCGAGGTGTCCGGCGTGACGTGGCGGATGTGGCGGGTTGGTCTCGATCTACTGTCGGGTAGTCACACGGTCCAAGTACGCGCTACGGACCGTAATGGTGTGATGCAGCCGGAGGTGCGAGTCGCGCCCATCCCCGATGGTGCGACCGGCTGGCAGTCCATCATCTGCACCGCATACTAAGCCGTTCAGCTCAATGTGCTAGTCTGTTCGGGCGTAAGTCGACGCGACAAGCTGGGCGTGTGGTGCAGTCGGCCCCCGTGGTCGGAAAGTTACGTCCAGTTACTGAACCACCTTTGGCGCGATGCCGAATGTCCAGATGAACAGGCCCGGAACTGCCGGGCCGAGCTCGAGGAGGAAAATCCGTGCGAAAGATCCAGCGACTGGCCGCCATCGGCGCCATGGCGGCACTCACCGTGGCGCTCGGAGCCTGTGGCGCTGCCGAGACCCCGGCCGCCACCACGTCCGAGTCCAGCCCGGCCGCAGCCCCCACCAGCTCCGCGTCCGCCGACACCACCGCGGCGGCCGCGTCCGGCAGCGGCGTGACCGAGATCTCCGACATCTTCGGCCCGGCCTGCAGCCAGGTCCCGACCGAGGGCGAAGGCTCCGCCCAGGGCATGGTGGACGACCCGGTGGCCACCGCCGCGTCGAACAACCCGCTGCTGTCGACGCTCGCCACCGCCGTGGGCGCCGCCAACCTGGGCGACACCCTCAACAGCTCGAAGGCCCTCACCGTCTACGCCCCTTACAACGGAGCGTTCGACGAGGTCAAGGCCGCTCTGGGCGACGAGGCGTTCACCGCGCTGCTGGCCAACCCGACCGACCTGGGCGCGATCCTGTCCTACCATGTCGTCGGCTCGCGGATGGATGCCGAGCAACTCGTCGCGGCCGGCTCCACCACACAGCTCGCCGGTGGGGACGTCACCGTCGGCGGCAGCGCCGACGCCCCGACCTTCACCGGTGGCGACGGCAACGCGGCGACCACCCTGTGCGGCAACATCCCCACCGCGAACGCCACCGTGTTCGTCATCGACAAGGTGCTGATGGCGGGCTGATCCTGCCCCTGGACATCACACCGCAGAATCGCGCCGCAGGGGCGGCCCCGGGTTCCGGGGCCGCCCCTGCGGCGTCGTGTCCGAGACATCGGGCGGCGAGCGGCCCCCTCACGACGTCCACCGGTCGGGCTGGTCGAGCCGCTCGCGTGACACGATCGCGTTCAAGATCGCAACTTTGTGCGCACGTTCACAAGCGACTACCGTGTAAACCAGTCGCCGTCAACGTCCGATCCCGGTGTATCCGGTCGGGCCCGTCCCGACCTGCGGGATGAGCGGCCAACCGTCAGCACGTCAGAGTCAGCGAGGAGAAGTCGTGACCGAGCCGGGCCCTGAGGGTACGGCCGGTACGAGGCAGCGCTCCGCTCCCCGGTCCATTCCCGAGGCCAGCGTCGCCCGGCTCGCCGTATACCTGCGGATGCTCGGTGAACTCGCCGAGCAGGGTGCGGAGACGGTGTCGAGCGACGAGCTCGCCGCTGCCACCGGCGTCAACCCGGCCAAGCTCCGCAAGGACCTCTCCCACATCGGCACCTACGGCATCCGCGGCGTCGGCTACGAGATCTCCGCTCTCGCCCACCAGCTCGAACGGGTCCTCGGGCTGGGCCACCCCCAGGCCGTCGCGCTCGTGGGCGTGGGCAACCTCGGGCACGCCCTCGCCGGCTACAGCGGGTTCGGCGGCCGAGGCTTCCCGGTCACCTCGCTGTTCGACGTCGATCCCGACCTGGTCGGCATCCACATCAACGGCATCGTCGTGGAACACATCCGGTCGATCCCGGAGGTCTGCGCCGAGCGGGGCGTCACCATCGGCATGATCGCCACTCCCGGCCAGGCGGCCCAGAGCATCTGTGACCTGCTGGTCTCCGCGAGGGTGCGCTGCATCCTCAACTTCGCACCGGTCCTGCTCCAGGTGCCGGCCGAGGTGGAGGTGCGCAAGGTGGACCTCGCTGTCGAGCTCCAGGTCCTGGCCTTCCACCTGGCCCGCCGGAACCTCGCTGTCGAGGCAGAGGCCGAACCCGAGGCCGAACCCGAGGCCGAACCCGAGGCCGAACCCGAGGCCGAACCCGAGGCCGGGCCGGTGGCCTACGGGTACGCGGTGAACGGCCGGAGGGTCAACAGATCCGGGGGGCGGCTCTGATGAGTGTCCTGGTGGTCGGGATGTCGCACCGCAGCGCACCGGTCGAGGTCCTCGAGCGCGCGGCGGTCGGGGCGGACGACGTCGCCAAGCTCCTCGACGAGATGTTGCGCGGCACCCACGTCTCGGAGGCGGTGCTGCTCTCGACGTGCAACCGCATCGAGGTCTACGCGGTCGTCGACGCGTTCCACGGCGGCCTCGCCGACGTCTCCGCGGTGCTCGGACGGCACGCGGGCATGGCGCTGCCCGAACTCACCGAGCACCTCTACGTCCACTACGCGGCCGCGGCGGTCCAGCACCTGTTCGCCGTCGCGTCGGGCCTCGACTCGATGGTGGTCGGCGAGGCGCAGATCCTCGGCCAGCTCCGCACCGCCTACGCGGGTGCCGACGAGCTCGGCGCCGTGGGCCGCGTCCTGCACGAGCTTTCCCAGCACGCGCTGCGCGTCGGCAAGCGGGTTCATGCGAGCACCGGCATCGACGCGGCCGGTGCCTCGGTGGTGTCCGAGGCGCTCGCCGACGCCGCCGACGCACTGGGCGGCGATCTCGCGGGACGGCGGGCCGTACTCGTCGGTGCGGGGGCGGTGGGCGGGCTCGTTGCCGCCCACCTGCGCCGCGCCGGAGCGTCGGAGGTGGTGGTGCTCAACCGCACCCCCGCTCATGCGGTGCGGCTCGCCGCGATCACGGCGGAGCACGGCACGCCGGCCCGCGGCGGCACCCTCGACGCACTGGCCGCCGAGCTCGCCACCGCCGACGTCATGGTGGCCTGCACCGGCGCGGTCGGCGTCGTCGTCGACCGCGCCACCGTCGCGGAGGCCGTCGCCGCCCGCGCAGGTCGCCCGTTGGCGATCTGTGACCTCGGCCTGCCCCGCGACGTCGACGCCGGGGCGGGCGCGCTGCCGGGTGTCACGATCGTCGACCTGATCGGCCTGCAACATCGGCTCGCCACCGGTGAGCGGGGTGCCGCCGTGTCCGCCGCGCAGGAACTGGTGGCGGAGGAGGCGCAGGCCTACCTCACGGCGCAGCGGTCCGCCGAGGTCACGCCGACCGTCACGGCGCTACGCCGGCACGCGTCCGATGTGATCGACGCCGAGCTGCTGCGGCTCGACTCCAAGCTGCCCGACATCGACGCCCACGTCCGCGCGGAGTTCGGCCGCAGCGTGCGCCGCGTCGTCGACAAGCTGCTCCACACCCCGACCGTGCAGGTCAAACGACTCGCCGAGGGCCCGGACGGCGACAGCTACGCCGCGGCCCTGCGCAAGCTGTTCGAGCTCGACCCGCAGACACCGGGCGCCGTGGCCATCCAGCGCAGCGGTGACGTGCTCGCCGCACTGGAGGCCCGCGGCCCGGAGGTGGACGCCACGTGAAGCTCCGCATCGGTACCCGTCCCAGCGCGCTCGCGACGGCCCAGACGGGCGCGGTCGCCGACCGGCTGCGCGCCGCCGGCCACGACGTCGAGCTCGTCGAGGTGCGCACCCCCGGGGACCGCTCACTGGCGCCCGTCGTCGAGCTGGGCGTCGGGGTGTTCGTCTCCGCGCTGCGCGACGCGCTCGCCGCCGGCGAGGTCGACGTCGCGGTGCACTCCTACAAGGACCTGCCCACCGCGCCCGACCCGCGGCTCGTCCTCGCCGCCGTCCCGACGCGGGAGGATCCCCGCGACGCGCTGGTGGCCCGCGACGGCAAGGTGCTCGGAGAGCTCCCGGTCGGCGCGCGCGTCGGCACCGGCTCGCCCAGGCGCATCGCACAGCTCGAAGCGCTCGGTCTGGGGTGGGTGATGGTGCCGATCCGCGGCAACGTCGACACCCGGATCGGCAAGGTCGCCTCGGGTGAGCTCGACGCCGTCGTGGTCGCCGCCGCCGGGCTGCGCCGGCTGGGCCGGATCGACGAGGCCACCGAGCTGCTCGATCCGCTGCAGATGCTACCCGCGCCCGCGCAGGGCGCTCTGGCGATCGAGTGCCGGGCCGGCGACGGCGACCTCGCCGTCGAGCTGGCCACGGTGCTCGACGACGGGCAGACCCGCGCCGCTGTCTCCGCCGAACGCGCGGTGCTCGCCGCGCTGGAGGCGGGCTGCAGCGCACCCGTCGGAGCGCTCGCCGACGTGGTGAGCGACCTGGACGACGACGGCCGGGTGGTCGACCGCATCTCGCTGCGCGCCGTGGTCGGCACCCTGGACGGCGCGCTCCTGCGCGCGTCCACCACCGGAGACCTGGACGTCGCCGAGAAGCTCGGCACGGCACTCGCCGTCGAGTTGCTCGACATGGGGGGCACAGCATTGCCCCCGGACAATCGTTGGATCGGGAGTTCCCACAGATGACACGACCACCTGCCACCCCTGGACGGGTCGCCTTCGTGGGCAGCGGCCCCGGCGATCCCGGCCTGTTGACCGTCCGCGCCCGGGACGCACTCGTGAGCGCCCCGCTGATCGTCACCGACCCCGACGTCCCCGAGGCGATCCTCGCGCTGGTCGCCGACGGGGCCGAGGTGCGTCCCGCCGTCGGGCAACCCGCCGACGTCGCGCGTGACCTGGTCGCCGAGGCCCGCAGCGGCCGCACCGTCACCCGGCTGGTGAGCGGCGACCCACTCACCGTCGACTCCGTGGTGCAGGAGGCACTGGCGGTGGCCGGCGCCGAGGTGGCGTTCGACGTCATACCCGGGGTGCCCGCGGGCACGGCCGTGCCGGCCTACGCCGGCGTGCCGCTCGGATCCACCCACATCGAGGCCGACGTCCGCTCGGGTATCGACTGGGCACGGCTCGCCGCGGCGCCCGGCACCCTGGTGCTCCACGCGGGGGTCTCGCACCTCGCCGAGGTGGCGGGGGCCCTCACGGAGCACGGCCGCGCCGCCCAGACGCCCGTCGCCGTCACCGCCGGGGGCACCACCACCACCCAGCGCACGGTGCAGGCGACCCTCGCCACGCTGGCCGCCGAGGGCGCCGACCTGGACGGTCCGCTGGTGGTCACCGTCGGCGCAGAGGTGGGTATGCGTGCCGAACTGTCCTGGTGGGAGTCCCGAGCCCTGTACGGGTGGCGCGTGCTCGTCCCGCGCACCAAGGACCAGGCCGGCGCGATGAGCGAGCGCCTGGCCGTGCACGGCGCCACCGCGGAGGAGGTGCCGACGATCGCCGTCGAACCGCCCCGCTCGCCCACGCAGATGGAGCGCGCGGTCAAGGGCCTCGTCGACGGGCGCTACCAGTGGGTGGTCTTCACCTCCACCAACGCCGTGCGCGCGGTGTGGGAGAAGTTCGCCGAGTTCGGGCTGGACGCGCGCGCGTTCTCCGGTGTGAAGATCGCCTGCGTCGGGCAGGCCACCGCCGACAAGGTGCGCGCCTTCGGTATCGCGTCCGAGCTGGTGCCCTCGATCGAGGAGGCGCAGGAGTCCTCTTCCGAGGGACTGCTCGGGATCTTCCCGCCCTACGACGACGTGCTCGACCCGGTGGACCGTGTCCTGCTCCCGCGCGCCGACATCGCCACCGAGACCCTCGCCGCCGGCCTGCGCGAACGCGGCTGGGAGATCGACGACGTCACCGCCTACCGCACCGTCCGCGCCGCGCCGCCGCCCGCCCCGATCCGTGAGGCGATCAAGACCGGCGGGTTCGACGCGGTGTGCTTCACCTCGTCGTCCACGGTGCGCAACCTCGTCGGGATCGCGGGCAAGCCCCACACCCGCACGATCGTCGCCTGCATCGGCCCACAGACGGCCGAGACCGCCCGCGAGTTCGGCCTGCGCGTCGACGTCCAGCCGGACGAGGCGCGGGTCCCTGCCCTGGTGGACGCGCTGGCCGTGCACGCCGCCCGCCTCCGCGCGGAGGGCGCTCTCCCCCCGCCCCGCAAGGCGAAGGCGCGCCGCCGCTGACCTCGGACCCCGGCGCGCACCCCCGGCCCGGCTCCGCAACGAACGGCAGTCTCGTCCACACCGGTCGGACGAGGGTGCCGTTCGTCCGTCGTCGTAGGCTCGGCGCCATGGCGTTTCCTTCCTCCCGGCCCCGGCGTCTGCGGGCCACCCCTGCCCTGCGGCGGCTCGTGGCCGAGACCGAGGTGCGACCGCGGAACCTCGTACTGCCCCTGTTCGTGAAGGAGGGGGTCACCGAGCCGGTGCCGATCGGGTCCATGCCGGGGGTCGTGCAGCACACGCGCGACTCGCTGCGCAAGGCGGCCGCCGAGGCGGTGACCGCGGGCGTCGGCGGGTTGATGCTGTTCGGGGTGCCGCTGCGGCGGGACGCGGTCGGGTCCGCGGGTCTGGACCCCGACGGCGTGCTGAACGTCGCGCTCCGGGACGTGCGAGCCGAGGTCGGCGACGCCACGGTCCTCATGGCCGACACCTGCCTCGACGAGTTCACCGACCACGGCCACTGCGGCGTGCTCGACGCCGACGGCGGTGTGGACAACGACGCGACGCTGGCCGTCTACGCCGAGATGGCCGTGGCGCAGGCCGCGTCCGGTGCTCACGTGCTCGGCCCCAGCGGCATGATGGACGGTCAGGTCCGCGTGATCCGCGAGGCGCTCGACGCCGCCGGGCATGCCGGCACCGGCATCCTCGCCTACACCGCGAAGTACGCCTCGGCGTTCTACGGGCCGTTCCGGGAGGCCGTCGACTCGCAACTGCGCGGCGACCGGATGACCTACCAGCAGGATCCGTCCAACGCCCGCGAGTCCCTGCGCGAGTTGGCGCTCGACCTCGAGGAAGGCGCCGACATGGTCATGGTCAAGCCGGCGACGGCCTACCTCGATGTGCTGCGGACGGTTGTCGACGCCGTCGACGTGCCGGTGGCCGCCTACCAGGTGTCGGGGGAGTACGCCATGGTCGAGGCCGCCGCCGCGAACGGCTGGCTCGACCGCGACCGGACGATCCTCGAGACACTCACCTGCATCCGGCGGGCCGGCGCGGACGTCGTCCTCACCTACTGGGCCGCCGAGGTCGCGGGCCGGCTCGACCACGGCTGACGTCACGGTTGGGTCGCCATGCTGGACACGATCACGGTGCGCCAATACCTTTCGGTCCATGACGTCGCCCTACGACCCACAGCGGAGTCAGAAGCAGCCTCCTCCGGGTTACGGCCCCCCTCCCGGCTACCCCCAGCAAGGGGGACCCCCGCCGGCCGGGTACGGCCAGCAGCAGTCCGGGGGCCAGCCCCCGCAGGGCTACGGCCAGCCCCCGCAGGGCTACGGCCAGCAGCCCCAGGGCTACGGCCAGCCCCCGCCGGGCTACGGCCAGCAGCCCGGCCACGGCGGACCGTCCCCGTTGCCGCCAGGCGCGCCCGGCCCGATCCCGGAGTGGTGGGAACGTCTGGTCGCCCGGATCATCGACGGCCTGCTCTTCGGAGTCGTCTACGGCATCATCCTGGGGATCTCCGCCGCGATCTTCGTCTCGGAGGTCTCGATCAATCCGACCACGGGTGCGGTGACCGGGGGACCCACGGCGCTCGCCCTCGTGCTGCCCACCGTACTGGCCGGTCTGGTCTACGCCGCGTACGACTTCTTCATGCACTCGAGGAACGGCCAGACCCTCGGCAAGATGGTCTTCAAGACCCGGCTCGTGGCTGCCGACGGCAGCACGCCCGACCAGGCCACCCTCATCAGGCGCTCGCTGATCTACCCGGGCGTCACGGTCGTGAGCGGCCTGTTCGCTTTCGTCCCCGTCCTCGGCGCGATCGTCTCCTTCGCCGTGGCGGTGTTCACTCTGGTCGACGCGATCTTCGTCCTCACCGACACCCCGCTGCGCCGGGCCCTGCACGACAAGTGGGCCGGCACCATCGTCATCAAGGCATAGGACCGCGACGGTGGGCCGGGTGGTCGAACTGCGTGGACAGCGGCGTCGACCGGCCATACGGTGGAGAACGTGACGAATCCGTACGACCCGGAGGGCGGGAGCCGGCCGCCCGGCCCGGCCCACGGGCAGCAGCCCGGCCCGTACCAGCCCGGCCCGTACCAGCCCGGCCCGTACCAGCCCGGCCCGTACCAGCCCGGCCCGTACGGACAGGGGCCCTATCCCCAGCCGCCCGGCCAGTACGGGCAGCCGCCGTACGGGTCGGGCCCGTACGGCGGTGTGCAGCAGGCACCGGGCCAGTCCACCCAGGGCAATCCCCACCCGGGCCCGTACGGCGCCGCCGAACTCGCCTACAGCCCGTACGGCGCGCCGTACCCGACCGCGACGGGTGAGGGTGACGCCGAGCCGGTGTCGAGGCCGGGCATCATGATCCTCTCGCTGGTGCTGCTGATCCTCGGCGTGCTGCCGTTCCTGGCTTTCGGCGTGGTGTTGTTGTTCCTCCCCTTCACCGCGGAGACGCTCCCCCAGGAGCTGGTGAACAATCCGCAGCTCGTCGACGCCGGAGCCACTCCGGACCTGATCATCCAGGTGATCCGTACGGGCGGCGGCATCATCCTGGCGGTCTCGCTGATCTACCTGCTGCTCGCGGTGCTGGCGTTCATGGGCCGGAACGGGGCGCGGATCGTCCTCACCATCCTGACGGTCGCGCTGACGATGGTGCTGGTGGCAGCGCTGGTCGGCGGGGCCGGTGCCGACCCGGGCAGCCTCGCGTTCCTGCTGCTGGTCATCGCAGCGTCGGTGGGCGGTGTGGGCATCCTGTTCTCGCCCGCGTCCAGCCGCTTCTTCTCCCGAGCGCGCCGCTGACGGCGCGGGCTGCAAGACTGCGGATCGTGGCCAGCCCGTTCTCCTCGCCCGTCAGCCCGGTCGTCGGCCGGGGCACCGAGATCTCCCGCACGCTGTTCGAACGCGCGTCGGCTGTCATCCCCGGCGGGGTGAACTCGCCGGTCCGGGCGTTCACCTCGGTCGGGGGCACGCCCCGGTTCATGATCTCCGCGGCCGGCCCGTGGCTCACCGACGCCGACGGCAACCGGTACGTCGATCTGATCAGCTCCTGGGGTCCGATGATTCTCGGGCACGCGCACCCCGCCGTCGTCGACGCCGTGCGTGCCGCCGCTGGCCAGGGGCTCTCCTTCGGCGCCCCGTCCCCGGCCGAGACCGAGCTGGCCGAGGAGATCATCCGCCGGGTCGCGCCGGTGGAGCAGGTGCGGCTGGTCAACTCCGGTACCGAGGCGACGATGAGCGCCATCCGCCTCGCCCGCGGCATCACCGGTCGCTCGGTGGTCGTCAAGTTCGCCGGGTGCTACCACGGCCACGTCGACGCACTGCTGGCCCAGGCCGGGTCGGGTGTCGCGACGCTGGGCCTGCCGACGAGCCCGGGAGTGACCGGGGCGCAGGCCGCCGACACGGTCGTCGTGCCCTACAACGACCTCGACGCCGTGCGCGGCGTGTTCGCCGACCGCGGGCCCGAGATCGCCTGCGTCATCACCGAGGCCGCGGCGGGCAACATGGGTGCGATCCCACCGGTTCCCGGGTTCAACGCAGGGCTGCGGGAGGTGTGTCATGACCACGGCGCGCTGCTCGTCGTCGACGAGGTCATGACCGGGTTCCGCGTGTCGCCCGCCGGCTGGTTCGGAATCGACGGTGTCGCGGGCGACCTCTACACGTTCGGCAAGGTCATGTCCGGCGGGCTGCCGGCGGCCGCGTTCGGCGGGCCGGCGGAGTACATGGGTCACCTCGCGCCGGCCGGGCCGGTCTACCAGGCCGGGACGCTGTCGGGGAACCCCGTCGCCGTCGCCGCGGGGCTCGCGACGCTGCGCACCGCCGACGCCGCCACCTACGCCACACTCGACGCGAACGCCGCCCGGCTCGGCGCGTTGATCGGCGAGGCGCTCGACAAGGAGGGCGTGCCGCACCGCGTCCAGTTCGCAGCGAACATGCTCTCGGTGTTCTTCACCGAGGACGAGGTGCGCGACTACGCCGGCGCGCAGGCCGCCGCGACCTGGCGCTTCCCCGCGTTCTTCCACGCGCTGCTGGACGGGGGCGTGTACCCGCCGCCGAGCGCCTACGAGGCGTGGTTCGTCTCGGCGGCTCTGGACGACGACACGTTCGCGGTCATCGAGGCCGCGCTGCCCGCCGCGGCAGAGGCCGCCGCAGCGGCGGAGCCCCGGTGAGGACCGTCGTCCACCTTCTCCGCCACGGTCAGGTGCACAACCCCGACGGCATCCTCTACGGCCGACTCCCCGGGTTTCGGCTGTCCGACACCGGTCTGAAGCAGGCCGATCTCGTCGCGACGTCGCTGGCCGGGGCCGATCTGAAGGTCGTGGTCGCGTCACCGATGCAACGAGCCCAGGAGACCGCGGCGCCGATCGCCTCCGCGCACGACCTGTCGATCGTCACCGACGAGGGGTTGATCGAGGCCGGCAACGTGTTCGAGGGCCGGAAGGTCTCGGTCGGCGACGGGGCGCTGCGCAACCCGCGGAACTGGCCGAAGCTCCGCGACCCGTTCACGCCGTCCTGGGGCGAGCCGTACCTGCAGATCGCGCACCGGACGCTCGGCGCCGTGCACCGCGCCCGCGAGCTCGCGGAGGGCCACGAGGCGCTGTGCGTCTCCCACCAGCTCCCCATCTGGACGTTGCGGCGTCTCGTCACCGGCAGGCGGCTGTGGCACGACCCGCGCCACCGCCAGTGCTCCCTGGCGTCTCTGACGACGCTCGTCTTCACGGGTACGGAACTGTCCCAGCTCCGCTACTCGGAACCGGCCGGTGCGAGCGCACCGACGTACACGGGCGCATGACCAACGCCGTCGCGAGATCCACCCGTTGGACCGCGGCCCTGGTGGCGGGCCTGCTGCTGCTGGCGGGGTGCTCCACGAGTCAGGACGCCGTCGTGACGGGCGGGGAGTTCCAGTTCGTGGCGCCGAACGGGCGCACGACGATCACCTACGATCCGCCGGAGGATCGCGGCCGCGTCACCGGGATCACCGGGGAGAGCCTGCTGCGGCCCGGCGAGACGATCGGGCTCGACGACTACGCCGGGCAGGTCGTGGTGTTCACCATCTGGGGCGCATGGTGCCCTCCGTGTCGGGAAGAAGCTCCCGACCTGCAGTTCGTGGGCGAACAGACCGGTGCCGTCGTCCTCGGCCTTAACGTGCGCGACGACCGGGCGCTCGCCACGGACTTCCTGCGGGACCGCGGGCTGACCTACGACTCGATCTTCGACTTCCCCCAGCGCAACCTCGCCCGGCTCGACGGCTTCCCGCGCAACGCGGTGCCGTCGACGATCGTGCTCGACAAGCAGCACCGCGTGGCCTGGGTGACGCTGCTCCCGATCCGCGTCCCCGAACTGATCCCGGTGGTCGAACGCCTCGCCGCCGAGTAAGTGCCCAAAACAGCCCGCGAGTCGGGGTCTGAGTGCGGGCGAGTCGGGGTGTGAGTGCGTTCCACTACACGTCGTAGAACCCGATGAGCGGACCACCGCGATCGCGGCTTACCCTGCTGATGATGGATCCTACGACGACACTCGCGGTCTCCGGCCCGCTGCTGCTGGCAGCGGTCGTCGCCGTGCTCGCGGGCACGGTGAGCTTCGCGTCGCCGTGTGTGGTGCCGCTCGTGCCGGGCTACCTGGCCTACCTCGCCGGGCTGGTCGGAGCCGACGCCCCACCGGCCACGACGGCGCAGGCCGTCGAGCCGCGTTCCGGCAGGTGGCGGGTCGCGGGCGCGGCCGGGCTGTTCGTCGCCGGGTTCACGGTCGTGTTCGGCACGATCCTCGTCGGAGTCGTCTGGCTGTCGGACGCGTTGATCGAGAACGAGGCGGTCCTGCAGCGCGCCGGCGGGGTCGTCATGATCGCCATGGGCCTGGCGTTCGTCGGGCTGATCCCGGTTCTGCAGAACGAGCGGCGGGTGCACTGGGTCCCGCGCGCCGGGATCTGGGGTGCGCCGCTGCTGGGCGCGGTGTTCGGGCTCGGCTGGGTGCCGTGCATCGGGCCGACGCTCGCCGGGGTGGTCGCCGTGGCGGCGGGCACCGGCGGCGGGTCGCTGCGCGGGGTCGTCCTGACGCTGGCCTACTGCGCGGGCCTCGGTCTGCCGTTCGTCCTCATCGCGCTGGGGGCGTCCCGCGCGGTGCGGGCGCTGGGCTGGTTGCGCCGCCACACCCGCGCCATCCAGATCGGTGGCGGTGCGATGCTGGTCGCCGTCGGGATCCTGCTGCTCAGCGGCCTGTGGGGTGGCATCCTCGCGACGCTGCAGACGTCCGTCGCCGGCTTCGTCCCGGTGATCTAGGCATGTCGACTCGCACGGACACCCCGACTCGCGCGCATCGAGACCCCGACTCGCGGGCGTGGTTCGGGGTGGCGGTGGTGCGGAACGCCTGGCGGGCGCTGACGTCGATGCGGACCGCGCTGGTGCTGTTGTTCCTGCTGGCCGTCGCGGCGTTACCAGGGGCGTTGCTGCCACAGCGTTCGCTGAACCGCAACCTCGTCGACCAGTACTTCGCCGACTACCCCGCGATCGCACCCGTGCTCGACGACCTCGGGTTCTTCGACGTGTTCGCCGCGCCGTGGTTCGCCTCGATCTACCTGCTGTTGATGGTGTCGCTGGTCGGCTGCGTGCTGCCGCGCACGGTCGAGCACGCCTCGACGCTGCGGGCGATGCCAGTCGCCACCCCGCGCAAACTCGAGCGGCTGCCCCACCACGGCACCGCCGTCCTCGACGCCGGCCTCGACGAAGCCGCCGGACGGGTTCGCGGCCGGCTGAAGGGGTGGCGCGTGCGGGAGGACGACGACGGCGCGGGCCGGACGTTCTCCGCCGAGAAGGGCTACGTGCGCGAGGCCGGCAACCTGGTCTTCCACCTGAGCCTGATCGGGCTGCTGGTCGGGTTCGCCGCGGGCAAGCTGTTCGGCTACGAGGGCCAGGTCATCGTGGCGTCGGGCGGTGGCCAGTTCTGCAACACCGGGATCCTGGGCTACGACTCGTTCCGCGCCGGGCTGCGCGTGGACGGCACCGACCTCGCACCGTTCTGCGTGCGGGTCGACGACTTCCGGGCCGAGTACCTCCCCAACGGGCAGGCCGAGAGCTTCGACGCGAGCCTGGGCTACCAGTCGATCGAGGACCTCGAGGCCGGTCGCGTCGACGAGTGGCGGTACTTCCCGCTGGCGGTCAACAACCCGCTTCGCCTGGAAGGCAACCGCGTCTACCTGCTGGGCCACGGCTACGCTCCCCGCTTCACCGTCACCTTCCCCGACGGGCAGCAGCGCACCGGCGACGTCCAGTGGCGCCCGGTGGACCAGGTGACCCTGCTGTCGGAGGGGGCGACCAAGTTCGAGCGCCCGGGTGTCACCGATGACGAGCAGCGCCGCACCACCCAGCTCGCCGTCACCGGGCTGCTGGCGCCCACCACGTCCGGCGGTGACCTCGTGACCTCGGTGTTCCCTGCGTTGCGCGACCCCGAGGTGGCGATCGACGTGCTGCGCGGCGATCTCGGTCTCGACGACGGGCGGGGCCAGTCGATCTTCCAGGTCGACCGGGCCAAGGTCGACTCGGGGGAACTCGTGCGAGTGGCGCGGGCGAACCTGCTGCCGGGCCAGGCCACCACGCTCGACGACGGTACGGTCGTGCGCTTCGACGGCGTGCGTGAGTGGGTCTCGATCCAGGTGAGCCACGATCCCGGGCAGAACGCCGTTCTGGTGTTCGCCGTGCTGATGCTGGCCGGTCTGGGTCTGTCGCTGTCGATCCGGCGCCGCCGGTTCTGGGCCCGCCTCACCCCTGTCGACGGCGGGGGTACCGCCGTGGAGATCGGCGGCCTGGCGCGCACCGACCGCGCGGGTTACGGCGAGGAGTTCGACCGCCTGCGGGCGGACCTGTTGCAGACACCGGAGAAGGACGCCTGATGCTCACCGAATTCGCCCTGTACAGCGATCGCCTCTTGATGGCCGCCGTCGGCGTGTACGTGCTGGCGATGATCCTGCACGGTCTGGAGTTCGCCCGGGAGCGCTTGGAGAACGACGTGCTGGTCGGCGCGGGCGGTCCGCCTACCCCTGAGCCCCCTGCCCCTGCGCCCCTGCCCCCGGCGCGCCCGGCCACCGCCCCGCGGGTGCAGGCCAACCGGTTCGGCCGGATGGCCGTGGCGCTCATCGTGCTGGGCGCGGGCCTGCACATCGTGTCGATCGTCCTGCGCGGTGTGTCCGCCGAGCGCTGGCCGCTGGGCAACATGTACGAGTTCACGTCGATGATCTGCCTGACGGCGGTGGTGACCTGGCTGGTGGTGCTGCGCCGGTCGCCCGCGATGCGCCCGGTCGGGCTCTTCGTGCTGCTTCCCGTGGTGATCCTGCTGTTCCTCGGCGGCACGGTGCTCTACGCGCAGGCCGCGCCGGTGGTGCCCGCTCTGCGGTCCTACTGGCTCGTCGTGCACGTCACGACGATCGGCCTGTCGTCAGGTCTCCTGCTCGTATCCGGCACGGCGAGCCTGTTGTTCCTCCTGCGCCGCTCGGGCCGGTTCGCCTCGCTGGCGCAGCGGCTGCCGGGTGCCGACGTGCTGGACCGGCTCGCCTACCGCACCACGATCATCGCGTTTCCGCTCTACACGTTCGGCGTCATCACCGGCGCGATCTGGGCCGAGGCCGCCTGGGGCCGGTTCTGGGGCTGGGACCCCAAGGAGACCGTCGCCTTCGTCGCATGGGTCGTCTATGCGGCCTACCTGCATGCGCGGGCCACGGCGGGCTGGCGTACCGGCAGCGCAGCGTGGATCAACGTCGCCGGGTTCTCGATGATCATCTTCAACCTGTTCTTCATCAACATTGTGATCGCGGGCCTGCACTCCTATGCAGGGCTCGGGTGACCCGGGCCGCAGCCGTTCGACACGCCGTACGGCACGAACTACCTCGACGGACGAGAAGAACCCGGCCACGCCTCGACCGGGAGCAGTCGCGCGACTACCGTCGGAGTCCGTGAGCGGGTCGAGGGTCAGGTACACGGGTTCGGTGGGATGGATTCATGACGGAGCGTGAATCCGACGATGACCGGGACTACCCGGACGGTTCGGTGGGGCGGTACGTGCGCGAGCGTTGGGGCGCGGCCCCCGCGCGAAAGACCCGGCCTTACGTCCGGCCGATCGGGCCGCCCACGCTTCGCCCCGAGCCCGACTTGGAGCCCAACCCGATGGCCGAACCAACGCACTCGCCGTCGACCCCGCCCTTCGATACCGAGCTGAGCCCACCATCGGGGTCGGTGCAGGTGCCCCCGCTGCACTCCGTCCCGACCGCTCTTGCTCCCGAACACCCGGCTCCCGACCGTGGAGATCCCGGTCGCGCCGGTTCCGGGCAGCCGCCGGCACAGCATGGGGGCGCCGCTACCGCCCGCGGCGGTCCCGCGGCCGGGTCCCCCGACGGTCGAGCGGCCGGCCCTGTCGACCAGACGTCTCCCCGGCGGGCGGGTCAGGCCGCTGACCGCCAGACCGCTGGCCGGCCGGCTGCCCATCGGTCCGTGTCCGATCCGGGCCTGCGCAACCCGGCGCGGTGGACGGATCCCGGTGCGTTCGCGGCCCAGCAGGCCCAGCAGGCCCGCAGCGGCACGGACCAGTCCACCGCCGACCTGTCGTCGGCTCGCCTGCTGGTGCCGACGAGGCGCCCGCCCCAGTCCGGCTGGCGGCGCCTGCTCTACGTGCTGTCCGGGCGGCTGGTCAATCCCGGTGAGAGCCCTGCCGACATCCACCGCCGGGAGCTGACCACGCGGGTCAACCAGCCGCTCCTCGGGTGCTACAAGATCGCGATGCTGAGCCTCAAGGGCGGTGTCGGGAAGACCACGATGACGGCGACCCTGGGCGCGACGTTCGCGTCGCTGCGGGGCGACCGGGTGGTGGCCGTGGACGCCAACCCCGACCGGGGCACGCTGAGCCAGAAGATCCCCCTGGAGACCAGCGCCACCGTGCGTCACCTCCTGCGCGACGCGCAGCGAGTACGCCGCTACACCGACGTGCGGGCCTATACCTCGCAGGGACCCTCACGGCTGGAGGTGCTGGCCAGTGAGCAGGACCCCGCGGTGTCGGTGGCGTTCAGCGAGGACGACTACCGGCGCACGGTGACCCTGCTCGAGCACTTCTACAACATCGTCCTCACCGACTGCGGCACCGGCCTGATGCATTCGGCCATGTACGGCGTCCTCGGTGTGGCCGATCAGCTGATCATCGTGTCGTCCGGCTCGATCGACGGGGCGCGCAGCGCGTCGGCCACGATGGACTGGCTCGACGCCCACGGGCACGGCGACCTGGTGGCCAGCTCCGTGGTAGTGATCAACTGTGTGCACCGCTCGGCCGGGGGCGTGGACCTGGACCGGGTGGCCGAGCACTTCGCCGTCCGGTGCCGATCGGTGATCCGTATCCCGTTCGACGCCCACCTGGAGGAGGGCGCCGAGGTGGACCTGGACCGCCTGGAGCCGGGGACCCGCCTCGCACTGCTTGAACTGGCGGCGGCCGTGGCCGACGCCTTCGAGGGCACGCCAACCGCCTGACGGGCGGGTCCGGAACTCAGGCGGAGGGCGGTTCGTCCTGCCGCCGGGCCCGCTCGTCGAGCTGGCGGAGGAAGTCTGGATCGTCATCCGGTCCGCTGACGCGGGGCCGGCTCGGCGGGGGAACGGGCCGGCCCTGGGCCTCGGGGATCTCGCCACGGGCGGCGTTCATCGCCTTCCACAGCACCAGTGCGATGACCGCAGCGCCGACGAGCGCGATGAGGAACAGCATCGGTACATCACCTCCACAGCCGAGGTTAGCGGAGCGCGGGCGACGAGGGGGTGAAGTCCGCGTGCGGGGCCGCTCTCCTCGTGGGTCAGCCCCGGGTGGCCGGCACCGTGGCCTCGCTCGTGAGGTCGGCGAGCAAGCCGCGGACCTCGGACTCACGGAACCGGCGGTGGCCACCGGGGGTGCGGATGGAGCCGATTCGGCCCGCGGAGGCCCAGCGCGTGACGGTCTTCGGGTCGACGCGGAACAGCGCGGCCACCTCGCTCGGGGTGAGCAGTCGCTCGTTGCCGTTGTCGGTCGGGGTGGTCACGGCGCCCATCGTGACAGTCCGGACCTCGGGTATTCGAACGGTTGTGCGGAGGTAAAGAGCCCTTCAAGGACGAACCGGACACCACCGGATCGGCGAGCGGCGGGTCGGACGCCCGGCCGTAGACTTGCCGCATGACTGCCGCGATCGCGCTCTACGCCCTCGCGCGTATCGGAGTCGTCGCGGTCGTCGCCGGGCTGCTGGTGGTGGCGGGTGTGCCGCTCGCGGTGGCCGTGCTGGTCGGGCTGATCGTCGCGCTGCCGCTGTCGATGGTGCTGTTCCGAGGTCTGCGGACCCGGCTCGACACCGCGCTGAGGCAGGCGACGACGCGGCGGTCCGTGGAGCGCGACGCCCTGCGGGCCGGGTTGCGTGGCGAGGCGGTGCCGGACGAGGAGTCAGGAGACCGCGCTCAGGGCCAGCCCGACGGCGGTCAGGATCGACCAGGCGAGCAGCAGTAGCCCCGTCTGGCCGAGTACGCGGACGAGTGCCCGGCCGTCGGCTCCGCCGAGCACCCGGCGGGCCGGGACCACCGCCAGGGGCACGGCCAGCAGGGCCAGCAGCAGTGGCCAGCTGCGCACGCCCGCAAGTGTGGAGAGCAGGAACGGCACCGCCACCAGCACGGCGTAGAGGCGGCGGGTGTCGGTGTCGCCGAGCAGTACGGCGAGGGTGCGCTTGCCCGCGACGGCGTCGGTCGGGATGTCGCGCAGGTTGTTGGCCACGAGCACGGCGCACGCCAGCATGCCGACCCCCACGGCCGAGACGACCGCCGGCGCTCCGGGCGGCCCGCTCTGCGTCACGACCGTGCCGAGGACGGCGACGGGCCCGAAGAACGCGAACACCGCGACCTCGCCCAGGCCCGCGTAGCCGTAGGGCCGCCTACCACCGGTGTAGAACCAGGCCCCGGCGATGCAGACCGCGCCGATGCCGATCAGCCACCACTGCCGGCTCAGGGACGCCAGCGTGAGGCCGGCGAGCGCCGCCACCGAGAAGCAGGCGAGCGCCGCGGCGCGCACCGTGGACGGCGCGGCCGCTCTCGACCCGACGAGCCGCATCGGGCCGACGCGCTCGTCGTCGGTGCCGCGGATGCCGTCGGAGTAGTCGTTGGCGAAGTTGACGCCCACGACCAGCGCGATCGCGACGACCAGCGCCAGCAGCGCCGCGCCCGGCGCGACCACACCGACGCCGAGAGCGGCGCCGGTGCCGACCAGCACGGGTGAGATCGCCGTCGGCAGGGTGCGCGGGCGGGCGCCCTCGATCCACTGCGCCGGGGTGGCCACGGGACGCAGGTTATCCGGCGACGGCGTCGGCGGCCGTACCGGCGGGCGGATGGGATGCACTTGACCGTTCACCCTTGCGCGGGTTCGGCGGACATCAGCCGGGCGACCGCGGCGCGGTCCGGTTTGCCGACACCGCGCAGCGGGATCTCGGCGACCGCCCGGAACCGGCGGGGTACCGCGGCGCGCCCCAACTCGTCCCGCACGGAGGTGCGTAGCCGGATCCAGTCCTGCTCCTTCGCCGGCCCGGGCCCGGGATCGAGGACGACGGCGGCGGCCACGAGCTGGCCCCACTCGACGTCGGGGAGCCCGACCACGCACGCCGCACGTACTCCCGGCTGCGCGCCGAGCACCCGTTCGACGGCGGCAGGGGACACGTTCTGCCCGCCGGTGATGATCACGTCGTCGGCCCGGCCGAGGACGTGCAGGTGGCCCTGCGCCCACGATCCGAGGTCGCCGGTGCGGAAGCGCCCGCCCTCGAAGGCGGCCGCGGTCTCGTCGGGCCGCCCGAGGTAGCCGTCGGCGAGTGTGGGGCCGCCGAGCAGGATGCGGCCCTCCTCGTCGAGGTCCGCGGTGACCCCGTCGAGCGGCCGCCCGTCGTAGACGCAGCCCCCGGCGGTCTCGGTCATGCCGTAGGTGGTGACGACCCGCACTCCTTTGCTCTGCGCACCGATACGCATCGCGGGCTCCAGGGCCGCACCGCCGACGAGGACGGCGTCGAAGGTCGTCAGCGCGTCGAGGGCGGCGCCACCCGCCTCGACGATGCGGCGTAGCTGGGTGGGAACGAGGCTGGTGCAGCGCCTGCCGGGCCCCAGCCGGGCCGTGGCCAGCGCGAAGTCGTCGGGCCGGAATCCGCCGCGCACGTCCTGCACGACCGGTGTCCCGCCCGCGTGCCGGGCCCGCACGATCACCTGCACCCCCGCCACGTGCTCCGCCGGCAGCGCCAGCAGCCAGCGGGCGGGTCCGCCCAGCCGGGCCGCGGCGGCGTCCGCCGAGGCCCGCAGCGCCGCCGCGGAGAGCACCACGAGCTTCGGTTCGCTGGTGGAGCCCGACGTCGCGAGGACCACCGCGGCCCCCGGGCCGGGTTCGGTGGTGACCGAGACCGTCGTGCCGGGGCCGAGCGGGAACACGGTGGGCCCGCCGCGCAGCGCCGCGTCGAGCGCGGTGGTCAACTCGACGACGCGCTCGGGCGACCCGTCCACCGGGATGCGACGCATCACCGCGACCGTCCGATGACCGACATCGGGCCGGGTCAGTAGTGCCACGGATAGGCAGCCCAGTCGGGTTCCCGCTTCTGCAGGAACGCGTCGCGGCCCTCGACCGCCTCGTCGGTCATGTAGGCCAGCCTCGTGGCCTCGCCCGCGAACAACTGCTGGCCGACCAGCCCGTCGTCGGTCAGGTTGAACGCGTACTTGAGCATCCGCTGCGAGGTCGGCGACTTGCCGTTGATCTCCCTCGCCCACTCCAGCGCGACGGTCTCCAGCGAGGCGTGCGGCACGACGGCGTTCACCATGCCCATCCGGTGCGCGTCGGCGGCGGAGTACTCCCGGCCCAGGAAGAAGATCTCGCGGGCGAACTTCTGGCCCACCTGCTTGGCGAGGTAGGCCGACCCGTAGCCGCCGTCGAAGCTGCCCACGTCGGCGTCGGTCTGCTTGAACCGCGCGTGCTCCTCGCTGGCCAGGGTCAGGTCGGCGGTGACGTGCAGCGAGTGACCGCCGCCGGCCGCCCAGCCCGGGACGACCGCGATCACCACCTTGGGCATGAACCGGATCAGTCGCTGGCACTCCAGAATGTGCAACCGCCCCGCCCGCGCCGGGTCCACCGTGTCGGCGGTGTCCCCGGACGCGTACTGGTAGCCGCTACGACCCCGGACGCGCTGGTCGCCGCCGGAGCAGAAGGCCCACCCACCGTCGCGGGGCGAGGGGCCGTTGCCGGTGAGCAGCACGCATCCGACGTCGGGGGTCTGCCGAGCGTGGTCGAGCGCCCGGTAGAGCTCGTCGACCGTGCCGGGACGGAACGCGTTGCGTACCTCCGGCCGGTCGAAGGCGACCCGGACGACGCCGGTGTCGACGGCCCGGTGGTAGGTGACGTCGGAGAACTCGAAACCCTCGACCTCCCGCCACGCCGAAGGATCGAACAGCTCGGAGACGGATTGCGGCACCGAGGGAGCCTAGTGCGCGACCGGACGCTCGAAGGTGACCAGCAGCCCGTCCACCCCGCCGGGACCGACACGCCCCTTCACCTCCGCGCTGGTGATGGCCTTGAGCTGCCAACCGTCGCGCGCCTCGTCGTTGAGGACCTTCTCCAGTTTGTCGTCCGAGAGCTTCCCTCCGATCAGGCTCTCCCGCAGCTGCAACACCCTGTACTCGTATCGTGTCATGGGGCACAGGCTGCCAGGGTGGCGCCATGACGCGCTGGATCGGGGTGATCGGGGTCGCGCTGCCGGGGCTCGTACTGGCCGGCTTCGGGCTCACCCACCCGCTGTTCCTCGACGCCACCACCGCGCCCGCATGGTGGCAGCTGCACGTTCCGCTGATCCCGCTGTTCCCGCTGCTGGCGGTCGCGCTGTGGTGGCTGCTGCGCGGAGAGCGCGGCGTGTTGGCCTGGGGTGCGCGGATCGCGGCCTACCTCTACGCCTGCCTGTACACCGGCCTCGACGTCCTGGCCGGGATCGGCGCGGGCCTCGTCACCGACGTGCAGGGCCCGGGCGCGGGGGTGGGTGCGCTGTTCGGGCTGGGCGGCCAGCTCGGACAGGCCGGTGTGATCTGCCTGGCCGTCGGGACCGCGCTCGCCGGGATGGTCCTGATCCGCCGCGACGGGATGCCGGCCGCCGCCGGCGCGCTGGTGGCACTCGCCGCCGCCTACCCGTTCTACATCGGCCACATCTTCTCGCCGGTGGGCGTGGTCGCGATGGTCGGCTACGCACTCGGGTTCGCTCTGCTGGCTGCGGCGCGCCGACCGTCCGTCCCCGCGACCCCGGCGCGCGAGCCCGTCGCCGCGGCCCGACCCGGTCGGAAGCTGGCAGGATCGTGGCCATGCAGACCCTTCCCAAGGGCGCCAACGCGCCCCTCCCGTCCGGTCCGGTCGCGGTGCGCGTGCAGGCGAGCTCACCCGTCGACATCTCCGCGCTACTGGTGGCGGCGTCCGGGAAGGTCCGGGGGGACACCGACTTCGTCTTCTACAACCAGCCCGAGGCGCCCGGCGTGCGCTACCGGCCCGACGGTGTCGACGTCGACCCGACCGCGGTGGACGGTGAGATCGCGACGGTCGTCGTCACCGCCAGCCTCGACGGGCGGGGCCCGGCGACGTTCGGGCAGCTCGGCGGCCTGCGGATGGACGTCGCCGTGTCCGGGCAGGCCGTCGCGACGTTCGAACCCGGTGGCCTCGGCGCCGAGACGGCCCTGCTGTGCGTCGAGATCTACCGGCGGGACGAGGGATGGAAGGTCCGGGCGGTGGGGCAGGGCTACGCGAACGGCCTGGCCGGCATCGCCGCGGAGTACGGCATCACCGTCGACGACGATGAGCCGGCGCCGGCACCCGCTGCGGCACCCCCTGCGGCACCCGCTGCGGCACCCGCTGCGGCACCCACTGGGACACCCACTGGGACACCCACTGGGACACCCACTGGGACACCCACTGGGACACCCCCTGCGGCGCCGGTGACCGGGACGGTCAACCTCGACAAGGGACAGGTGGCGCTGCGCAAGCGCGAGACCGTCTCGTTGACCAAGACCGGTGCCCCCGCGTTGCGTCGGGTCGCGATGGGGCTGGGCTGGGACCCGGCCGCGGGCAGCCGCGACATCGACCTCGACGCGTCGGCGATCGTCGTCGACGGCCGCGGCTCGAAGATCGACGCCGTCTGGTTCATGGGCAAGAGCGCGTGCGGGGGAGCGCTGGAGCACTCCGGTGACAACCTCACCGGCCAGGGCGACGGAGACGACGAGACGATCACCGTCGACCTGCGGGCGCTCGGGGCCGACGTCGCCGCGATCGTGTTCGTCGTCAACTCCTTCCGGGGCCAGAAGTTCACCGAGGTGGCACGTGCGTACTGCCGGCTGATCGATCTGGACACGGGCGCCGAGCTCGTCCGGTTCGACCTCACCGACTCGCAGGCACGGACCGGCGTGATCATGAGCGTCCTGCGCAGGAACGGCCCGGCGTGGGACATGACCGCCATCGGGGAGTTCCACGACAGCAAGACCGTCCGCGCGATGTACGGACCGGCGGAGGCCGTGGTGCGCGGGTTCGGAGGCCGGTAGCCGTGCGGGACCTGGCCGCGGACCTCGGCCGGGCCGTGCGGGGCCGGGTCCGGTTCGACGCCGGTACCCGCGCGATGTACTCCGCGGACGCGTCGAACTACCGGCGCGTCCCGATCGGCGTCGTGACGCCCGTCGACACGGACGACGTCGAGGCCGCCGTCGCGGTGTGCCGTACCCACGGCGTGCCCGTCCTGCCCCGCGGCGCAGGCACGTCGATCGCCGGGCAGGCCGTCAACACCGCGGTGGTGCTCGACCTCACCACGCACCTGAACCAGGTCGTGTCGCTGGATCCGGCGGCCCGCACCGCGTACGTCCGGCCCGGGCTGGTGCTCGACACGCTCCGCGACGCGGCCCGCCCGCACGGCCTGACGTTCGGGCCGGACCCCTCCACGCACAACCGCTGCACCCTCGGCGGGATGATCGGCAACAACGCGTGCGGTGCGCATTCGGTGGCGTGGGGAAAGACCGTCGACAACGTCGTCGGTCTCGACGTGCTCACCTACCGCGGCGAGCGGCTCTCCCTGGGACGGGGGACACCGGTGAACGGCCGCGTTCCGGCGGCGCTGCGGGCGCTGGGCGAGCGGATCGCCGGTGACGTCCGCGCGTCGTTCCCCGACCTGACGCGGCGGGTGTCGGGCTACAACCTCGACCAGTTGCTGCCCGAGAACGGGTTCGACCTGGCCCGCGCGCTGGTGGGCACCGAGGGCACGTGCGCAACGGTGCTGGGCGCGACTGTCCGGCTGGTGGAGTCGCCACCGGCCCGCGCGCTGGCGGTGCTCGGCTTTCCCGACGCCTACCTCGCCGCCGACCACGTGATGGTCGTGCGCGAGCTGCGGCCACTGACGATCGAGGGCATGGACGCGGGGCTGGTCGCGGCGCTGCGCTCGGCGAACCCGGTCGAGACGGCGTCGCGGGCGCTTCCTCCGGGCGGTGGCTGGCTCTACGTCGAGACGGGCGGGGCCACGCGCGCGGAGGCGGAGGCCGCCGCGCACGCCGTCGTCACGGCGATGAAGCCGTACGGCCCGACGAGCCTGGTCGTGGGCGACCCGGCGGCCCAGAAGGCGCTGTGGCGGATCCGCGAGGACGGCGCAGGCACCGTCACCCGCTCGCCCGACGGCGGCGAGGCGTGGCCGGGCTGGGAGGACGCCGCCGTCCCGCCCGAGCACTTCGGCTCCTACCTGCGGGAGTTCGACGCTTTGCTCTGCGCACACGGGCGCACCGGGGCCTACTACGGCCACTTCGGCGACGGCTGCCTGCACATCCGGATCGACTTCGACCTGCTCACGCGGCCCGGCATCGCGAACTTCCGCAGCTTCACCGAGGACGCCGCCGACCTCGCCGTCGCGCACGGCGGGTCGCTCTCGGGGGAGCACGGCGACGGCGCCGCCCGAGCCGAGCTGCTGCCCAGGATGTACCCGCCGGAGATCATCGCCGCGTTCGAGGAGTTCAAGGGGATCTGGGATCCCGACGACCGCATGAACCCCGACCGCGTCGTCCGCCCCGCGAAGCTGGACGAGGACCTGCGGGTCTTCGTGGGGATGCCGACGATCCGGGACGAGCCGGTGCTCGCCTTCGCCCACGACCGCGGCTCGTTCACCCGCGCCACGCGCCGATGCCTCGGGGTGGGTGCGTGCGTCACCGCACACGGCGGCGTGATGTGCCCGAGCTACCGCGCCACGGGCGAGGAGATGCACTCGACGCGGGGCCGCGCGCGGCTGCTGTTCGAGATGGCGTCCGGTGAGGTCATCACGGGGGGTTGGCAGTCCCCGGAGGTCGCCGAAGCCCTCGACCTGTGCCTGTCGTGCAAGGGCTGCAAGCGCGACTGCCCCGTGGGCGTCGACATGGCTGCGTACAAGACCGAGTTCCTGGCTCAGCGCTGGGCCGGGAAGGTGCGCCCGGCGTCGCACTACTCGATGGGTGCCCTGCCTCGCTGGATGGGCCTGGTCGGAAGGCTCCCCGCCCCGGCGGTGGACGCCCTCAACGCCCTGGCGCGAGGCCCCGCCGGCGCGCTGGCGAAACGCCTGGGCGGGCTCACTCCGGAACGCGCGATACCCAGGATTCCCCGCCGCCCGTTCGTGGCGTCCTGGTTCAGGAAAGCCACTTTCACGCCCTCTCCGGGCAGGAAAGTGGCTTTCCTGAACCAGGGGCGGGCGGTCCGGCCGAAGCGAATGCTGTTGTGGCCCGATACGTTCACCAACCACTTCGATCCGGCCGTCGCCGTCGATGCGGTCGCGGTGCTCTCCGCGCTCGGGTACTGCGTCGAGCTGCCGCCCCGGGACGTGTGTTGCGGGCTCACCTGGACCTCGACCGGACAGGTGGACGCCGCCCGCCGCGTGCTCCGCCGGAGCCTGCGGACGGTCGAGCCGTGGCTCGCGGCCGGCGTGCCCGTCGTCGGGCTGGAGCCGTCGTGCACCGCGGCCCTGCGCTCCGACGGGCCTGAGCTGCTGCCCGGTGAACCGCTCGCGTCGGCGCTCGCCACCGGCGTCCGGACGTTCGCCGAGGTGCTCGCGCAGCATGCGGACGAGATCCGCGAGCGGGTGGTCGGGCCTGCGCAGCGGGCGCTGGTGCAGGTCCATTGTCATCAGCACGCCGAGCTCGGTACCGACGCCGACCGGACGGTCATGGCCGCGCTCGGCATCGACGCGGAGGTGCTCGACTCGGGTTGCTGCGGGCTCGCCGGCAACTTCGGGTTCGAGAAGGGGCACTACGAGGTGTCGATGGCGTGCGCGGAACGCGTGCTGCTGCCCGCCGTCCGGGCCGCCGACGCGGGCGTCGAGGTGCTGGCCGACGGCTTCAGCTGCCGCACCCAGCTGCGCCAGGCCGGTACCCGCGAACCCGTCCACCTGGCCCAGCTCGCCGCGCGCGCCCTGGGCGTGGCGAGCGGATGACTGCCGAGACCGCCGGCGGCGACCGCTGTCCACGCCGCGTGGCATCGGGGCCGAGCCGCGCCCGGAACCCGGCTGTGACCGACGGCGCGTCCCGACGGCCATGATGGTGTCGTGACGGAACGGGCGCTCGTGCTGGGTGGCGGCGGCATCACCGGGATCGCCTGGGAGCTGGGGTTGCTGGCCGGGCTCGCCGAACGGGGCGTGGTACTCAGCGGCGCCGACCTGATCACCGGCACGTCGGCGGGATCGGTGGTGGGCGCCCAGATCGCCACGGGCGTCGACGTGGAGGAGCGCTACACCGCGCAGCTGGCCCCACCGGACGGGGAGGTCGCCGCCAGGTTCGGGCGCGCCGCGATGGTGCGGCTCGGACTGGCCATGATCGGACCGGCGATGATCGGGAGGGGCGACGCGCGGCGCGTCCGGTCCCGGATCGGGTCGATCGCACTGCGCACCCGCACGGTGCCCGAGTCCGAGCGGATCGCGGTGATCGCGCGGCGGTTGCCGGTGCGCGAGTGGCCCGAGCGCGCGCTGCGGGTCACCGCGGTGGACGCCCACACCGGCGAGTTCGTCGTCCTGGACCGGGACTCGGGCGTGTCGCTGGTGGAGGCCGTCGCCGCGAGCTGCGCGGTGCCCGGTGTCTGGCCGCCTGTCACCGCCGGCGGGCGCCGGTTCATCGACGGGGGGATGCGTTCGACCGCTAACGCCGACCTCGCGGGGGGCAGCGCACGAGTGGTCGTGCTCGCCCCGGTCACGCGCGGGATCGGGCCGCTGACCGGCGTCGCCCCGCAGGTGGCGGGCCTGCGCGCGGCGGGCGCGCGGGTGGCGCTCGTCAGTCCGGACGAGGCGGCGGTGCGCGCGATCGGGCGCAACGTCCTCGACCCGACCCGGCGCGCGGCCGCCGCCCGAGCCGGTCGGGTCCAGGCGGCGGCGGTCGCCGACGAGGTGACCGCGGTCTGGGCGGACTGAACCTCAGTTGGGTCCACCGGCAGGGACCCGGACCTTTCGGAACCGGGCGGACCGGGTAGCCCCCCGCATGGCCACAGTCCCCGACATCTCACTGAACAACGGCATCGCCATCCCGCAGTTCGGCTTCGGCGTCTTCCAGGTCGAGCCGGAGAAGACCGCCGACGTGCTCGGCACCGCGTTCGAGGCCGGCTACCGGCACATCGACACCGCCCAGATGTACGGCAACGAGGAGGGTGTGGGCCGGGCGATCGCCGCGTCGGGCATCGCGCGCGACGAGCTGTTCGTCACCACGAAGTTGAACAACGAAGGGCACGGCCACGACAACGCCATCATCGCCCTCGACGAGAGCCTGCGCAAACTCGGCCTCGACCGCGTCGACCTCTACCTCATCCACTGGCCGCGCCCGGCCGAGAACCGCTACGTGGAGACGTGGAAGGGTTTCGAGAAGATCGCCGCGGACGGCAGGGCGCGGGCGATCGGCGTCTCGAACTTCCAGATCCCGCACCTCGAGCGCCTCGCCGCCGAGACCGGCACCGTGCCGGCCGTCAACCAGATCGAGCTGCACCCGCACCTGCCGCAGGAGGAGCTGCGCGCCTACCACCGCGAGCACGGCATCGCGACGGAGGCGTGGGCCCCGATCGCGCAGGGCGGTGAGCTGCTGGCCGACGAGCGCCTCGTGGGGCTCGCGCAGAAGTACGGGAAGAGCCCCGCACAGATCGTGCTCCGCTGGCACGTCCAGCTCGGCAACATCGTCTTCCCGAAGTCGGTGACGCCCGCGCGGATCACCGAGAACATCGACGTCTACGGGTTCGAGCTCGCCGACGACGACATGGCGACGATCGGCCAGCTGGACAACGGGCGGCGCGCCGGCCCGAATCCCGACGACTTCGGCTGAGCAGACCGGCTGGACCCGCCGGTCGGGCCCGCGCCTCGTCGACCGGGGGCGCGGGCCCTCAGCGTTCGGTCAGCCGACCGTCTCGCACCGTCCAGTGGCGGGTGGTGCGCACGGTGCCGAGCATGCGGCGGTCGTGGGTCACCAGCAGCACGGTGCCGGGGAAGGTGTCGAGGGCCTGTTCCAGTTGCTCGATCGCGGGCAGGTCCAGGTGGTTGGTGGGTTCGTCGAGCACCAGCAGGTTCACCTCGCGGGCCTGCAGCAACGCCAGCGCGGCGCGGGTCCGCTCGCCGGGGGACAGGGAGCGGGCCGGGCGCGGGGCGTGGTCGCCGGTGAGCCCGAACTTGGCCAGCAGCGTCCGGACGTCGGACTCGGCCCGGTCCGGCACGGCATCGCCGAACGCGCGGGCGAGCGTCTCGGGCCCGAGGAAAAGCCCCCGGGCCTGATCGATCTCGCCGACGCGGACGCCCGAGCCCAGCCCGGCTGTCCCCGCGTCGACGGGTATGCGGCCCAGCAGTGCGCCGAGCAGCGTCGTCTTGCCCGACCCGTTGGCCCCGGTGACGACGACGCGGTCGGCCCAGTCGACCTGCGCGTCCACGGGGCCCAGCGTGAACGACCCCCGCCGCACGACCGCGCCGCTCATCGAGGCCACCACCGTGCCGGAGCGGGGCGCGGCGGCGATCGTCATCCGCAGCTCCCATTCCTTGCGCGGCTCCTCCACGACGTCGAGACGCTCGATCATCCGCTGCGTCTGGCGGGCCTTGGCGGCCTGCTTTTCGCTGGTCTCGGCGCGCTTGTTGCGGCCGATCTTGTCGTTGTCGGTGGACTTGCGCCGTGCGTTGCGCACCCCGACGGCCATCCAGTTGCGTTGCATCTGAGCGCGGTCCTTGAGCCCGCCCACCCGGTCGTCGTACTCCTCGTAGGCCTCGCGGGCGTGCCGGCGTGCGACCTCGCGCTCGGCGAGGTAGCTGTCGTAGCCGCCGGCGTAGACGCCGACCTGCTGTTGGGCGAGGTCCAGCTCGACGACCCGCGTGACCGTCCGGGCCAGGAACTCCCGGTCGTGGCTGACGATCACCGCGGGGCTCCGCAACCCGGTGACGAAGCGCTCCAGGCGCTCCAGGCCGTCGAGGTCGAGGTCGTTGGTCGGTTCGTCGAGCAGCAGCACGTCGTAGCGCGAGAGGAGCAGCGCGGCGAGCCCGGCGCGGGCGGCCTGCCCGCCGGACAGGGCGGTCATCGAGGCGTCCAGGTCGACGGCGAGCCCGATGTCGGCGGCGACCTCGGCCGCCCGTTCCTCCAGGTCCGCGCCGCCGAGGGCGAGCCAGCGGTCGAGCGCCGCGGCGTAGGCGTCGTCGGCGCCGGGTGCGCCCTCGCCCAGGGCCTCCGCCGCGGCGTCCATGGTGACCTGCGCGGCCGTGACACCGGTGCGCCGGGCCAGGAACGCGGCGACCGTCTCGCCGTCGCGCCGTTCCGGCTCCTGGGGGAGGTGCCCGATCGTGGCGTCAGGCGGGCTGACGGCGACCAGGCCGTCCTCGGGCGTGAGCTCCCCCGCGAGCAGGCGCAGCAGGGTGGACTTGCCGGCCCCGTTGGCCCCGACGAGCCCGATGACGTCACCGGGGGCGACGACGAGATCGAGTCCGGAGAACAGGACGCGGGCGCCGTGGCCTGCGGCGAGATCGGTGGCCTGCAAGGTTGCGCTCATGACGCCCGGAACGCTACCTCCCGGCCGGTCGGGTCCTGCACGCCTCCGCGCCGAGGTCGCAAGCTCGGGGGACCGGCGCGAGCTGCGACACTCGACGCCGTGATCAGGGCCGTGGTGTTCGACGTCGGCGAGTGCCTGGTCGACGAGACGCGGGAGTACGGCACGTGGGCCGACTGGCTCGGCGTCCCGCGCCATACGTTCGCCGCCGTGTTCGGCGCGGTGATCGCACGCGGGCTCGACCACCGCGAGACGTTCCAGGTGTTCGCGCCGGGATTCGACCTGCCGGCGCAGCGTGAGGCTCGGGCTTCGGCCGGGAAGCCGGAGACGTTCGGCGAGGACGACCTCCATCACGACGTCCGGCCGGCGCTTCGGGAACTGCGCGAGGCCGGCTTGTGGGTCGGCATCGCCGGGAACCAGACGGCGCGAGCCGGCACCATCCTCACGTCACTGGACCTACCTGCGGACATGATCGCCACATCCGACGACTGGGGCGTCACCAAGCCGGACCCCACGTTCTTCGACTGCGTGGTGCGCGAAGCACAGTGCGCGGCCGGCGAGGTTCTCTACGTCGGTGACCGGCTCGACAACGACATCCGTCCCGCGGCATCACGAGGACTGCGCACGGCGTTGATCCGTCGGGGGCCGTGGGGTGTGATCCAGCGGGATGAGGCCGAGGCCCGGAGCCTGCCGACGTTCCGGATCGACTCGTTGAGCGAGCTCGCGGGCATCGTCGACGAGTTCAACCGGACAGCGCGCTGAGCGAGGTGTTTCAGCCGTAGAGCCGGTCGTCCAGATCGCGGACGCACTGCTCGTCCTGCCAGGGCCGCAGGCTCCGACGGACCTGCCTGATCCGCTCCATGCCCGTGGCGCACCACACCTCGGCGAGAGCATCGAGGGCCTGACGCGCCCGGTCGCACGCTGCAGGAACGTCCTGAGCCGCCACCTCGACCGCAGCGAGATCGGCGGCCACCACCGAGCGTTGTTCGACGTCGGCGTCCGGCAGTTGTGCGAGCACGTCGGACAACGTCTGGCGTGCACGCCTGATCTGTCCGGCCGCCAGTTGGGTGTTGCCCATAAATGCGTCGAGACGGACGGAGGTGAACCAGTCCATCCACAGCGGCGGCGGTTCGTCGGAGTCACCGTCGAGTTCGGACTGCGCGCGCGGTTCAGCATGCTCAGCGCCGCGGACGTGTCGCCGCAGCGGGTCAGGCATTCGGCCTCGACGGCGTCGAGCCAGGCGCGGAACAGGGCCGGGGCGCCACCTCGACGCGCGTAGGCCCGCGCAGCGGCCACTCGCTCCGTTGCGCCGTCCCGCTGCCCGGCCCATCCCGGGACGAAGGCGGCGTGGGCGAGGATCGCGGCCCCGAGCAACTGGTCCTCGGCGTCATCCGCGAACTGCATGGCTCGAACGAACGTCGCTGCCGCGCGGTCGGGCGTGCGCAGGTCGAAGAACTCGATGCGACCCGGTGCGCAGTGCCGACTCGGCCAGCGCCTGGCCAATGGCCGTGCCGACCGAGCCCGTCGTCCGTCGCAGGATCGGTTCGCCGAGACGGACGTGCTCGACCACGGCGGGGTGCAGGTGCACCGGGTTCACGGTCCAGTACAGCCGGCGGTGCGCGACGGTCACAGCCGCCAGGTCTGCGGCGACAGCGTCGGGGACGGGCTGCGCAAGTCCCGTATTTGCCGGCGTCACGTGCCCTGGCTGAGTGCGCGGCGTGGTCACCGGTGCGTCGAGGCGTCCCCACGGTGGATCGAACCCCAATTCGTCAGTGCGCAGGCCCAGGACGTGGGTGAGCAATCGTTGCGTGCTCGTCGCCATTGCGCGCTGCGCAAGAGCTGCAGCGCAGACGGCCGGCTGGCGAGGATGGGCGGTTCACCTGACGCGTTCCGCAGCGCCGCCCACCCGCGTCGCGCCGGAGCACCGGACCACGCGCGCTTCGGCTCGCCCACATGGCTGGCGGCCTGCGCCTGACTGATGCCCGCCGCACCACGGAGGCTGCGAAGTTGCCCGGCGAAGCCGCTGATGTCGACTGGTCACACGACCTGCGGTTCCCGGGTCGACCACACCGGCGATCGTCACCGGCCCGGTGGAGGGGGGCGCGAACCGCGAAGGTCGCGATGGACCGGTGGCGGCCGGTAGGTCCACGATGCGGGGCATGACCGACTACCTGCCCATGCCCGACGACTGGGCACGCGCGCTCGCCGTCGTCGCACACCCCGACGACCTGGAGTACGGCGGGGCTGCCGCGGTCGCGCGCTGGACGGGCGAAGGTCGCGACGTCTCGTATCTGCTGGTCACGCGCGGCGAGGCCGGGATCGACACGCTGCCGCCCGCGGAGTGCGGGCCGCTGCGCGAGGCGGAGCAGCGGGCGGCAGCGGCGGAGGTGGGGGTCGATGTCGTCGAGTTCCTCGACCACCCCGACGGCCTGGTCGAGTACGGGGTCCCGTTGCGGCGCGACATCGCGGCGGCGATCCGGCGGCACCACCCGGAGCTGATGATCACCGGTAACCATCGGGAGACCTGGCCGGGCGGTTTCGGGGTGAACATGGCCGATCACATGGCCGTCGGGCGCGCGGTCGTCGACGCCGTCCGTGACGCCGCCAACAGGTGGATCTTTCCCGAGCTCGGCGAACCGTGGGGCGGAGTGCGGTGGGTGGCGGTGGCCGCGTCCCCGAAGAACTCCCACGCCGTGGACGTCGGGGAGTCCTTCGAGCGCGGGGTGGCCTCGTTGGCCGCGCACCGCGCCTATCTCGCGGCGCTGGGCGGCGCGATGGCCGAACCGGAGGGTTTCCTGCGAGGCATGGCCGAGGCGGACGCCGAGCGGTTGCCCGGCGCCCGCCTCGCCACGGCGTTCGAGCTGCTGGAACTCTGAGCGGTCGGGCCGGGCCGGGACCGCTCGACCCACGAGGCATCGGCGGGCCCGGCCTGCTCATGGCGCCGCGTCAGCTCAGGCGCGGGTAGTCCGTGTAACCCTCGGCGCCGCCGCCGTAGAAGGTCGCCGGGTCCGGCTCGTTGAGCTCGGCGCCCGCACGCCAGCGCTCGACGAGATCGGGGTTGGCGAGGAACGGACGCCCGACGGTGACGGCGTCGACCTCGCCGTCGGCCAGCAGGCGCTCCAGTCCGTCACGGTCGGAGTCCATCCCGAAGCCGGTGTTGAGGACGAAGGTGTTCGGCCAGGCGGCACGCAGCTTCGCGACGATCGGGTCGCCCGGCTCGCCGACGACGTGGATGTAGGCGAGGCCGACCTCGGCGAGCCTGCCGACCAGGTGGTCGTAGACCGACAGGTCGGACTCGGCGATGTCGTTGAACGGGTTCCCGGGGGAGATGCGGATACCGACGCGGTCGGCGCCGATCGCGTCGGCGGTCGCCTGCGCGACCTCGACGACGAACCGCGCGCGGTTCTCCGGCGAGCCGCCGTAGGCGTCGGTGCGCGCGTTCACCCCGTCGGCGAGGAACTGGTGCAGGAGGTAGCCGTTGGCGGCGTGCAGCTCCACACCGTCCACACCCGCGGCGACGGCGCGGCGGGCCGCGTCGGCGAACTCCCCCGCGACGCCGGGCAGCTCGTCGTCGGCGAGCTCACGCGGAGTGGGGAGGTCCTGCTGTCCGTTGACGGTGAAGACCTCACCGGCGGGACGGACGGCGGAGGGCGCGACGGGCGTCCGACCACCCGTCGTGTCGGGGTGCGATATGCGGCCGACATGCATGAGCTGGGCGACGATCCGGCCGCCGTCGGCGTGGACGGCATCGGCGACGCGCTTCCAGCCGGCCTCGTTGGCGTCGGTGACCAGGCCGGCGGTGTTCGGGTAGCCCTGGCCGACGGCCGAGGGCTGGCTGCCCTCGCTGATGATGACGCCGGCGCCGGCGCGCTGGCGGTAGTGCTCGACGGAGAGGTCGTTCGGGGTGCCGTCGGCGTCGGCGCGGTTACGGGTCAGCGGTGCCATCCAGAGGCGGTTCGACGCCTGCAGCGCGCCCGCGGTGACAGGCCGGAAGAACGGGCTGTCTGGAGCCAGTGGGTTAGTCACATGAGCTTTCAACGACTTGCCCGGCCCGGCCCTTCCGGGCCGGGCCATGCTGTAGATCACAGTCCGGATCGTCGATCCTGCTCGGGGCCGCGTCGCCGCATGCGATCCGGCCGTACACGCACGCCGCGACGTGGTCCGGACGCCGCACTAGGCTCGTCGGGTGAACCCGTCGACCCAGCAGGCGCACGTGGTCGTCGACGAGCTGGTGCGTTGCGGGGTCACCGACGCGGTGCTGTGCCCCGGTTCGCGCAACGCGCCGATGTCGTTCGCCCTGCACGCCGCCGACGCCGCGGGCCGCGTGCGGTTGCACGTGCGGATCGACGAGCGCACCGCCGGGTTCCTGGCGCTCGGGCTGGCGCTGCGCTCGGGCCGACCGGTGCCGGTCTGCACGACGTCGGGCACGGCCGTGGCCAACCTGCACCCCGCGGTCCTGGAGGCGTCACACGCCGGGGTACCGCTGATCGCGCTCACCGCCGACCGGCCACCGGAGCTGGTCGGCTCGGGCGCCAACCAGACGATCGTCCAGCCGGGGATCTTCGGTGGCGCCGTGCGGTTCGCCGCGTCCTCCGGAGTGTCACGCTCCACTGTGGACCGAGCGGTCGCCGCGGCCACGGGCGCGCTCGGTGCCGTGCCGGGTCCGGTGCACCTCAACCTGCCGTTCGCGGAACCCCTGGTGCCCGACGGCGCCCGCACCCCGGTCGTGACCGGCGCAACCGCGGTTCCCGGGGGACGCGCGGACGGAGGTCCGTGGACCGCGGTGTCACGGGTCGACCGCTCGTTCCCGATGCTGCCGCTGGACCCGACCGCCCCGACCCTGGTCATCGCCGGCCACGGCGGCCCGGCGCTGCGGGCGTCCGCGACCACCGACGGGACCTCCGGGGCCGCGACGGCCGGGATCCCGATCATCGCCGAGCCGGCGTCCCCCCTGTGGCCCGCCGCGCTGCGCACCGGCCCGTGGCTGCTCGGGTCACCCGCGCTCGACGCGCTGATACCGGCGCAGGTGGTCGTCGCAGGACGCCCGACGCTGCACCGACCGGTGCAGCGGCTGCTCGCGGACCCCGATGTCGCGGTGTACGCCCTGGGCGATCCCGACGGCGGCTCGTGGACCGACGTCCCAGGAACGGTCCGCGCCGTCGGTGCGCTCCCGCCCCTGACCCCGGACCCGTCCTGGACCCGACGCTGGCACGACGCCGACGCGATCGCAACCCGCGCTCTCGACGCCGCCCTCGACGCGGCTCCGGCCGGGCTGAGGCTCGCCCGTGCACTGGTCGCGGGCCTGCCCGAGCTGTCGCTGCTGGTGCTCGGCTCGTCGAACCCCGTCCGCGACGTCTCGCTCGCCGCCGCTCCGCGCCCGGGCCTGACGGTGCTGGCCAACCGCGGGGTCGCGGGCATCGACGGCACGGTCTCGACGGCCATGGGGGCGGCGCTCGCCCACGGTGCACCCTCCTACGCACTGCTGGGCGACCTCACGCTGCTGCACGACACGACGGGCCTGGTCATCGGCCCGCACGAACCGCGCCCCGACCTCACCGTCGTCGTACTCAACGACGGCGGCGGCGGCATCTTCAACCTGCTGGAACAGGGCGCTCCGGAGCACTCGGCCGCGTTCGAGCGGGTGTTCGGCACGCCCCACGACGTGGACCTGGCCGCCCTGTGCGCCGCGATGGGCGTCGCGCACACGCGGCTGGACGTGTCCGACGTCGCCGATGCGCTCTCCCCACGGCCCGGCCTCCGGATGCTGGAGGTCCGCGCCGACCGTGCTGCGCTGCGCGCGGGCCACGCCGCCCTGCGCGCGGCGGTGAACACCGCACTCGCCTGACCCGCCCACCGCCCGTCGTCGAGCGTCGCGCCCCCGCTTTCGGGTCGCGCGCCCCGATCGGTGCGGTGCCCCTGCTCGAACGGGGGCAGCGGACGTGGAAGGGGGGCACGGCCACTCCGCTCGGGTCCACGCGCGCGGCCGCGCGTCAGGCGTCGGTCTCCAGCGCGTCGCGGACCGCGACGAGCTTGGCCGCCGCCTCGCGCACCTCCGTGTCGGGGTCGGAGTCGGCCACCACCCCGCATCCGGCGAACAACCGCGCCACCGGCCCGTCGAGCTGCGCGCACCGCAGCGCGATGCCCAACTCGCCGTCGCCGTCGGCGTCGACCCATCCGACGGGGCCGGCGTAGCGCCCTCGGTCCATCCCCTCGAGCTCGGCGATCAGGGCGACCGCGGCGGCCCGGGGCGTGCCCCCGACGGCTGCCGTCGGGTGCACGGCCTCGGCCAGGCGCAGGAGCGTCGCCGGATCGTCCACCGGCAGGGTGCCGGACACGTCGCTGGCCAGGTGCGAGACGTTGTGCAGGGCGATCACGTCCGGCACCGGCGGCACCTTGAGCTCGGCGCAGAGCGGGCGCAGCGCGTCGGCGAGGGAGTCGACGGCGAGCGCGTGCTCGCGGCGGTCCTTGACCGAGCCGAGCAGCTGTGCGGCGAGGTGGTCGTCGCCCGCGCCCGGCCAGGCCGTGCCGGCCAGCACCCGGGACTGGACGGTCCCGGCGACGCGGCGCACCAGCAGCTCAGGGGTGGCGCCCACCAGGCCGTCCACGGCGAAGGACCAGCACGTCGGGTAGCGGCGGGCCAGGCGGGCGAGCAGGAACCGACCGTCGAGCGGGGCCTCCCCGATCGCGAGGAGGTCGTGGGCCAGCGCGGCCTTGTCCAGCTCGCCGGCCCGCATCCGGTGCACCGCTTCGGCGACCACGCCGCGGTACCGCCCGACGGGCAGGTCACCATCGGCGTAGCGCAGGGTGCCGGTCGCGCGCACCGGGCTCACCGAACGCACGGCCGACGGACCGGCGCCCGCCGAGAACTCCGTGATCCACGACCGACCGTCCCGGCGCCCCACCACGACTCTCGGGACGACGAGCACCGAGCCCGAGGAGGAGTCGGCGAAGGTGAAGCTCGCGAACGCGACCGGCCCGGAACCGGCGACGCCGACCTCGTCGCGCACGTCGAGGCGACCGCAGAAGGACCGCCACCAGGCGTCGGCCTCGGCGAAGCGGTCCGCGCCCGTCGCCGTGAACCGGGTGACCTCTCCCCAACCGACCAGACCGTCCGACCCGCGCACCCACGACAACGGGTTCCGGTCGTCCGGCAGCAGGTCGAGCAGGTGGCCCGGGTCGTCGACGAGCCTGGTCCGCACGCCCAACCCGGGGGATAGCGGGGCGATGGTCACCTCTCCGAGAGTAGGAGGCCGTGTGGCCGTATGCGCGTCCGGCCCGGGAGGCGCGTGCCACACGCGGGCGTCCGGACCGCCCCTAGGATGGGCGCCCATGAGGCCACGGATCGCCGACGGGCTGTGGGAGCTGGTCCGGCCGGGTGTCCGCGGCGTGGGGCGGCGGTGGCCCCAGATCGTGACGGGAGCAGCCGTGCTGATCACGGCGCTCGCCGCGTTCGCGCTCGCCGGCGCCGCCCTCGACGACCGGGCGATCGCCGCGAACCCCGGCCTGGCGCAGGCGCAGGTCCTGGACGAGTCGACGTTCGCCCGCCCGCTCGTCCGGTTCACGATCGCCAACGGTGAGTCCGTCGTGCCCGAGACCGGCGTCTTCTACCCACGAGGCCTCGAGCCGGGCGACACGGTGGCCGTCGAGTACGACCTCACCGAACCCGAGCTGGTACGCGTGGCCGGCCGCAGCGCCCTCGACGGCGTGCTGCCCCTCGGCCTGGGCGTGGTTCTCACGTGGGCGCTGCTCGGCCCGCTCGCCTACCGGCTGCGCCGCAGCCGTACCGCGACGGCGGGCACGACGACGGGCTGAGCACGCGGCGCGGGCCGACGTCGGCGGGCAGCTCTCGCGCAACGTCCCGATCCGGGGATGCAGCTGCCACGGGTCCGTCACCGCGGCATCGACCGGGTCGCCAGCGCCACGCCCAGCACCGCCACCATCATCCCGGCGATCGCGAGTGGGCCCAGGGTCTCGCCGAACAGGAACCAGGCGATGACCGCGGTGATGCCCGGCACCAGATAGAAGTAGCTGGTCACCTGCGCCGCGGCACCCCGTCGGAGCATGAGGAACAGCAGCGAGATCCCGCCGCCGGTGAGCACGAGCACCGACCAGGCCAGCGCCCCGACGAGCTGGGGCGTCCAGTCGAAGCGGAACGACTCGAACGCCAGGGCGAACGGAAGCGTCACCAGGATGGACGCCCCGAACTGCACGACCTGACCCGTGCGGAGGTCGAACTCGGGGCAGAAGCGCTTCTGGTAGAGCGTGCCCGCGGTGATCGTGAGCAACGCCATGGTCGTGAGCCCCAGGGTCAGCGGGGTCAGGCCGTCGGTCGTCAGCGTGCTCGACACCACGAGCACGACGCCGCCGAGGCCGAGCAGCAGCCCGGCCACCTGCAGGCGTCCCAGCTGTTCACCGAGGAAACCGGCGAACACCGCCGTCAGCACCGGCTGCAGGTTCACGACCAGCGCGGCGATCCCCGCCGGCATGCCCGCCGCGACGGCCGTCCAGACCCCGCCGAGGTAGCCCGCCTGGATACCGATCCCGGCCACCGCGAGGTGCAGCGTGTCGCGCCGCCCGGGCCACGACGCCCGTGCGAGAAGGGCGAGCACCAGCATGAGCACGAGGACACCGGAGTAGCGCACCAGCAGGAAGCTCAACGGCTCCGCATACGGTGCGGCGTACTTGGCGACGACGAACCCGGTGGCCCAGATGAGGACGAAAAGTCCCGGCGTGGCCCGGACCGCGGCTGCGGACCACCGCGCGGACCTCTGCGTCGTGGCGATACCCGACCCTAACCCGCGAGTCGGGGTCTCCGTGCGGGTGAGTCGGGGTCTGCGTGCGAGGACGTGCGCGGTCTCCGCAGGGTCACCGCCCCGCGTGCCACCAGCCCAGCACCTCGTCCATCGCCCCGGGCGCCGCGACGATCATCCCGCCGGCCGGCATCGGATCCGACCTGCCCTCGGAGTCGACGACGATCGCGCCGGCCTCCGCCGCGAGACACAGGGCGCCCGCGACGTCCCACTCCTGGTAGCCGTCGAGCACCGCGGCCACGGCGTGGCCCAGCGCGACCTGCGTGATCGCCAAGGCCGACGACCCGAGCACCCGCACGCCCGCGTGCGCCGCCGCGGCCTCACGGGCGAACCCCGGCCCGCGCTCCAGCGAGAGCTCGGCGCACACCAGGCCACCGGTGACGGCGCGCGGTGTGATCCGCACCGGGACACCGTTCGCGCGTACCCCTCGTCCGCGCGCGGCCGCGTAGATCTGAGCCCGGCTCGGATCGGCGATGACGCCGACGACCGGCCCGAACGCGTCGACCAGCGCCAGGCTGTAGGCGCACCACGGGAAGCCGGCGACGTAGTTCGCCGTGCCGTCGACGGGGTCGACCACCCAGCGGTAGGGCGCCCCCTCCACGCCTGCGTCCGCCCCGTACTCCTCGCCGACCACCGGCGTGCCCGGGAACTCGGCGGCGAGGACCCGGCGGGTGTGGCGCTCCAGCGTGCGGTCGGTGTCGGTGACCCAGTCGAACGGGTTGGCCTTGTGACCCGCCCCGGTCTGGTGGTCGCGGCCCGCGGTGGCCGTGATGACCTCGGCGGCGTCGTTGGCCAGCCGCCCCGCCACCTCCAGTGCGCGGGACAGCAACCCCGGCTCCACCGCGGGAGGAGGGGTCGGTGCGCGAGGATGCTGCTGGACCGTCATGTAGACCTAGGGTCGCCGTGTTCGGTGTCCCGGGCACGACCCGGAGATGACGTGTGCCGGATCACCCGGCCAACTGTGCACCTTCGGAAGCCGCGGCACATGCTGTTGGCCACCTGTTCGGCAGCAGGTCAACCGGGCGACGGCCACCCGGGGAGACGATTGGGGAAGGTTCTCACCGTGCGAGTCGCGATCGTGTCCGAATGCTTCCTGCCCGTGGTCAACGGCGTCACCAACTCGGTGCTCCGGGTTGTGGAACATCTGACGGCGGCCGGACACGAGGTGATCGTGATCGCACCCGGCATGGATGGTCCCACCTCCTACGAGGGCGCGCCCGTCATCCGGATCCCGTCGGTCGACCTGCCCGTCGTGTCCTCGATGCCGGTCGGGGTGCCGAGCCGCCGGGTGCTCACGGCGCTGCGGGAGTTCCGGCCCGACGTCGTGCACCTCGCGGCCCCGTTCGTCGTCGGCTACCGGGGGCTGGTTGCCGCCCGGCGGCTCGGGATCCCGACCGTCGCGGTGTACCAGACCGACGTCGCCGGATTCGCCGCCTCCTACGGCCTGGGCCTGACCTCGCGCGCGGCGTGGCGCTGGACCTGCCGGCTGCACGGGCAGGCGGACCGGACGCTGGCCCCGTCGAGCTGGGCCACCGAAGCGCTGCAGGCGAGAGGTGTGCCGCGGGTGTACCAGTGGGCGCGCGGGGTCGACACCAGCAGGTTCACCCCGTCCAAGCGCAGCGTCTCCCTGCGCGACGAGCTGGCCCCGAACGGTGAGCTGCTCGTCGGCTACGTCGGGCGGCTCGCGCCGGAGAAGCAGGTCGAACGCCTCGTCGCGCTGACGACCGTGCCCGGTACGCGCCTGGTGATCGTCGGCAACGGGCCGAGCGAGGAGCGCCTGCGGGCGGCCCTGCCCGGTGCGGCGTTCCTGGGTTTCCGCGGTGGTGACGAGCTGGCCCGGATCTACGCCTCGCTCGACGTGTTCGTCCATACCGGACCGTCGGAGACCTTCTGCCAGGCCGTGCAGGAGGCACTGGCGTCCGGGCTCCCGGTCGTGGCTCCCGACGCGGGCGGCCCCCGCGACCTCGTCCTGCCCGGGCGCACCGGTTACCTCGTCCCGCCGCGTCCCGACGGCGCGCTCCCCGACGACCCGTCGTCGGTCTCCGCGGACGCCCAGCTGCACGCGGCCGTGCTCGCCCTCACCGACCCGGTGCTGCGCCACCGGTTCGGGTCGGCCGCGCGGCAGTCGGTGCTGCGCCGCACCTGGTCGACGGTGTGCGACGAGCTGCTCGCCCACTATTCGGAGGTCATCGGCACCGTAGCGGCGGCGCCGGCGGCCTGACTCGCGGGATGCGGTGCGGCGCCCGTAGCGTTCGGAGTGTGAGCCGCGCCGACCTCGACAAGGACCCGCACGACGTCGCCGCGATGTTCGACGCCGTCGCGCGGCGCTACGACATCACCAACACCATCCTCACGGCCGGGCAGGACCAGCGATGGCGCACTCTCACCCGTGAGGCTCTGGACCTGCGGCCGGCGGAACGGGTCCTCGACCTCGCGGCCGGTACCGCCGTGTCGACCGTGGAACTCGCCCGCTCCGGAGCGTGGTGCGTCGCCGCCGACTTCTCGATCGGCATGCTGCGCGCCGGTTCCCGCCGTGAGGTGCCGAAGGTGGCCGCCGACGGGCTGGCACTGCCGTTCCGCGACGGCGCCTTCGACGCGGTGACGATCTCGTTCGGGCTGCGCAACGTCGCCGACCCGGATGCCGCGCTCGCGGAACTGGCGCGGGTCACGCGACCCGGTGGACGGCTGGTGGTGTGCGAGTTCGGGCGTCCGACCTGGGCGCCGTTCCGGGTGGCCTACTACGTGGGGCTCGAGCGCGTCCTGCCCGCCATCGCCGAGCGCGTGTCCAGCAACCCCGAGGCCTACAACTACCTCGGGGAGTCGATCCGCGCGTGGTCGCCCCAACCCGACCTGGCCCGGCGTATCGCGAAGGCGGGCTGGACCGACGTCGCCTGGCGCAACCTGACGGGCGGCGCGGTGGCGCTGCACCGCGCCCGCCGGACCTGAGCGCGACTCAGGTGTAGCGGTCCGCGGGCCGGAGCCGGTCGACCGGCGAGCGTCGCGTGGGCGGCCGCAGGTCGTCCCGGAAACGCATTCGGGTCGGAACCCGCAGAACCGGGATGGTCGCGGGATCACCCGCCCGGGGCGCGCGGGTCGGCTCGGCCTCGTCGGGAGCCGCGTCGCGATGCGGGCCTGTGAGCGTGTCGCGCAGCTCGTGGGGGGGCCGGCGGGTCCGCGCCGGCCGTCCCCGGCCCACCACGGACACCGCCACCAGCACCGCCGTCACCACGACGGCCAACACTCCGGTACGGATCAGGGCCGGGACGGTCTGCAGGCTCGAGGCGATCGCCATGTCGAACGCCGCGGCCCCCGAGAAGACGACCAGCAGCGTGACGATCCCGACCCGCCACCGCGGGGGCGGCGGCCCGGCCGGCCGGACCGCCGCGCTCGAGGTCTGCAGTGCTGCCGGAGTCCAGCGGTCGGGCGCCTCTCGCGGACCGGGATCCGGCGCGGGGCTCGTACGGTGCTCGACGCCCCAGGTCACGTCGGTGGCGTGCCGGCCTTCGGGAGACCTCCGGAACGACGACTCCCAGCGGCGAGCAGACCGCTCGTCGTTGAAGCGGTGCTTGATCAACCAGTCGGGGCCGGGTGTCGTCGGGGCGAGGACCTCACCACGCAGGTAACCGGCCCCGCCGGCCGCCTCGGCGACCTTGCGCCGGGACCAGACCTCGAAGTCGTCCTCCTCCCCGGGCGTGACGGGGTAGGCCACCGTGACAGTGACTGCAGCCGCCATCTCGCGTCGACCCCCCGTTTCCTCGACAACCGGTACACGGTCGCGGGGCCCGTCGAGGTTCACCTCGCCGGACACAGAAAAACCCGCCCCCGCACCGAGCACCCGGTGAGCAGGACGCTTAGACTCCATCCGACTTCGTGAATCCGTTCACAAGGTGAAATCGACCTCCAGAGTTAAGGCAGGCCTGGCTCCGGCCGGGGACGCCGCCCGACCTACTGTCGCGGCGGCGGTTTCGGATCAGACGATGATGAGGGTGCGCGGATGCTCGATCCCTATCTCCCGCTGGTGCTGATGTCCGCACTGGCCGGCGCGTTCGCGCTGTTCTCGGTGACGGTGGCGCCCTACATCGGTCCGCGGCGTTACAACCGGGCCAAGCTCGACGCCTACGAATGCGGCATCGAGCCCTCGCCCCAGCCCGTCGTGGGCGGCGGTCGGATGCCGGTCGCGTACTACGTCACCGCCATGCTCTTCATCCTGCTCGGCATCGAGATGGTCTTCCTCTACCCGTTCGCCGTCAGCGCCGACGCGCTCGGCCTGTTCGGGCTGGTGGAGATCGTGCTGTTCATCGTCACCGTCGGTTTCGCCTACATCTACGTATGGCGGCGCGGCGGGCTGGACTGGAACTAGGGGGGCACGACATGGGTCTCGAAGAGAACCTGCCCAGCGGAGTCCTGCTGACCAGCGTCGAGAAGCTGGTCAACTGGACCCGGAAGTCCTCGCTGTGGCCCGCGACCTTCGGGTTGGCCTGCTGCGCGATCGAGATGATGACGACGGGCGCGCCACGCTACGACCTGGCCCGCTTCGGCATGGAGGTCTTCCGCGCCTCCCCGCGCCAGGCCGACCTGATGATCGTCGCGGGCCGGGTGAGCAACAAGATGGCCCCGGTGCTGCGCCAGATCTACGACCAGATGCCCGAGCCGCGGTGGGTTCTGGCGATGGGCGTCTGCGCCTCGTCGGGTGGGATGTTCAACAACTACGCGATCGTGCAGGGCGTCGACCACATCGTGCCCGTCGACATGTACCTGCCGGGCTGCCCGCCGCGTCCGGAGATGCTGATGGACGCGATCCTCAAGCTCCACGCCAAGATCATGGACGAGCCGCTGGGCGCGAAGCGCGCCGCGGAGCTGGCCGAGTCGGGCCACAAGACCGAGATGATCCCCTCGTCGATCAAGTACGCCCCGAAGAAGCCGGCCCAGCAGAAGATCGAGAAGTGATCGGGAATGGCTGACGAGAACCCCGGTACCGGCGGCACGGCCGGAACGTCCAAGGAGAACGCCGAACCCACCGGCGGCCCGCATTCCTCGGCCGAGTCGAGCGGCGCGGACGTCGCCGCCCAGCGCGCCGACGGAGGCACGCCGCCGGCCGCGGGCGAGCCCGAGCAGGCGGTCGACCCGGCCGGTGTCACCCCTGAGGGCGGCAACCGCCTCGCCGCGCCCGCCTCCCGCACCCGCGAGGGCATGTTCGGCGTCACCGGGTCCGGCGACACGTCCGGTTTCGGCGGCCTGCGGCTGCCCGGCTACGCGCCCGCGCCGGCCGAACGCCCGTTCGGCGGCTGGTTCGACCAGTTCGCCGACGACCTCGCCGAGGCCCTGCAGGAACGCGGCGTCGCCCGCGGCGCCGTCCAGCAGATCACGATCGACCGCGGTGAGATCACCTTCTACGTGCGCCGCGAGCGGATCCTCGACCTCTGCCGCACCCTGCGCGACGACGAGGGCCTGCGCTTCGAGATGTGCTCGTCCGTGTCGGGCGTCGACTACGGCGAGGCCGTCGCGCAGCGGCTGCACGTCGTCTACCACCTGCTGTCGATGACCTACCGGCGCCGGATCCGGCTCGAGGTCGCCCTCGACGTCGACGACCCGCACCTGCCCAGCGTCGTCGAGGTCTACCCGACGGCCGACTGGCACGAGCGCGAGACGTGGGACATGTTCGGCGTGGTCTTCGACGGCCACCCGGCCCTGACCCGGATCCTCATGCCCGACGACTGGGACGGCCACCCGCAGCGCAAGGACTACCCGCTCGGCGGGATCCCGGTGGAGTACAAGGGCGGCGCGGAGATCCTCCCGCCCGACGAGAGGCGGTCCTACTCATGACCGGCGACGTGCTTTCTCCCGCGGCGGCGGCGACATGACCGGCGACGTGCTTTCTCCCGCGGAGGCGGCGACATGACCGGCGACGTGCTTTCTCCCGCGGAGGCGGCGACATGACCGGCGACGTGCTTTCTCCCGCGGAGGCGGCGACATGACCGGCGACGTGCTTTCTCCCGCGGAGGCGGCGACATGACCGACATCCGCCCGGACGCCCCGACGCCCACTTCCGCCCCGGAACGCGACACGACCGAGGGCAGGATCTTCACGGTCACCGGTGGTGACTGGGACACCCTGCTCGACGAGCAGCACGACGACCGCATCGTCATCAACATGGGCCCGCAGCACCCGTCGACGCACGGGGTGTTGCGCCTGGTGCTGGAGCTGGAGGGCGAGACCGTCCAGCAGGCCCGCTCGGTGATCGGTTATCTGCACACCGGCATCGAGAAGAACTGCGAGTACCGCACCTGGACCCAGGGCGTCACGTTCGTGACGCGCATGGACTACCTGGCGCCGATCTTCAACGAGGTCGGCTACTGCCTCGCGATCGAGAAGCTGCTCGACATCGAGGCCCCGCGCCGAGCGACCGTCGCCCGTGTCCTGCTCATGGAGCTGAACCGGATCGGCTCGCACCTCGTGTGCCTGGCCACCGGCGGCATGGAGCTCGGCGCGTTGACCGGCATGACTGCCGGGTTCCGCGAGCGCGAGGAGGTGCTGCACCTCCTGGAGTTCCTCACGGGCCTGCGGATGAACCACGCCTACGTCCGCCCCGGCGGGTTGGCGCAGGACTTCCCCGAGGGCTGGGCGGAGAAGGTCACCGAGTTCGTCGCGGTGATGCGGTCACGGCTGCCCGACTACGACAAGCTGCTGACGGGCCAGCCGATCTGGCGCCAGCGTCTGGAGAAGGTCGGCTACCTGCCGCTCGACGGCTGCCTGGCGCTGGGTGCCACCGGCCCGATCCTCCGTGCGGCGGGCCTGCCGTGGGACCTGCGCAAGGTCGAGCCGTACTGCGGTTACGAGGAGTACGACTTCGAGGTCCCGACCGCCACCGAGGCGGACTGCTACGCCCGCTACCGGCTGCGCGTCGCCGAGATCCACGAGTCGCTCAAGATCGTCGAGCAGGCCGTCACGAAGATGGAGCCCGGTCCGGTGATGGTCGCCGACCGCAAGGTCGCGTGGCCCGCGCAGCTCTCCGTCGGCTCGGACGGCATGGGCAACACCCTCGAGCACGTCCGCAAGATCATGGGCCAGTCGATGGAGTCCCTGATCCACCACTTCAAGCTGGTCACCGAGGGTTTCCAGGTACCGCCGGGGCAGGTGTACCAGGCCGTCGAGTCACCCCGGGGCGAGCTGGGCTTCCACCTGGTGTCCGACGGCGGCACGCGCCCGGTGCGGGTGCACGCGCGGGAGCCCAGCTTCGTGAACCTCCAGTCCATGCCCGCGATGAGCGAGGGCGGCATGATCTCCGACGTCATCGCAGCTGTCGCATCGATCGACCCGGTGATGGGGGGAGTGGACAGATGATGTTCGACGACCTGACGCGGGAGCGCACCAGAGAGATCATCTCGCGGTACCCGCAGTCGCGCTCGGCGCTGCTCCCGCTGCTGCACCTGGTGCAGTCGGTGGAGGGTCACGTCAGCCAGGACGGCATCCGGTACTGCGCAGCCGCGCTGGACCTGACCACCGCCGAGGTCTCCGCGGTGGCTACGTTCTACACGATGTACAAGCGCACGCCCTGCGGTGAACACCTCGTCAGCGTCTGCACCAACACGCTGTGCGCGGCGCTGGGCGGCGACGAGATCTACGGGCGTCTCTCGGCCAAGCTCGGAGTGGGCCACGAGGAGACCGCGGGGGAGCCCGGCAGCACGGGCTCCATCACGCTGGAGCACGCCGAGTGCCTCGCGGCCTGCGACATGGCCCCCGTGGTGCAGGTGAACTACGAGTTCTACGACAACCAGACCGTCTCCTCGGCCGAGACGCTGGTGGACGCCCTGGCGAGGGGCGAGAAGCCGCACCCCACCCGCGGTGCCCCGCTCACCGATCTGCGTACCGCGTCGCTGGAGCTGGCCGGTGTCTTCCCCGGCCTGGAGACCAGCGTCGCGGGACCGTCGGTGTCGGACGAGACGCTTCGCGGCGCACGGCTCGCCTCCGATCGCGGCTGGCGTGCACCGTCCATGCCCGATGCCCCGCCCGCGTTCCCGCCCCTTCCGGAGAAGAAGCCATGAGTGCTCCCACCGGCCCCGACCCGCTCACCCCGGTGCTGACGCGGCGCTGGCAGTCGCCGCGCTCGTGGTCGTTGTCGACCTACGAGCAGCTGGAGGGCTACCAGGGCCTGCGGCACGCGTTCACCGCCCACCCCGACCAGCTGGTCGCGCTGGTCAAGGAGTCGGGCCTGCGCGGCCGCGGCGGCGCGGGTTTCCCGACCGGCATGAAGTGGGGCTTCATCCCGCAGGGCGCCACCGGGCCGGGCGCCAAGCCCAAGTACCTGGTGGTCAACGCCGACGAGAGCGAGCCGGGCACCTGCAAGGACATCCCGACGATGATGGCCGACCCCCACTCGTTGGTGGAGGGCTGCATCATCACCAGCTACGCGATCCGTGCGAACTTCTGCGCGATCTACATCCGCGGTGAGGCGCTGCACCCGATGCGCCGCGTCCGCCACGCCGTGGAGGAGGCCTACCGGGCCGGGTACCTCGGCAAGGACATCCTCGGCTCGGGCTTCGACCTCGACGTCGTGGTGCACGCCGGCGCGGGCGCCTACATCTGTGGCGAGGAGACGGCCCTGCTCGACTCGCTCGAGGGGCGTCGGGGCCAGCCCCGCCTCAAGCCCCCGTTCCCCGCCACGTCGGGCCTGTACGCCTCGCCCACCGTGGTCAACAACGTGGAGACCATCGCCTCGGTGCCGGCCATCGTGCTGGGCGGCAGCGACTGGTTCCGGTCGATGGGCACGGAGAAGAGCCCCGGCCCGAAGATCTACTCGGTGTCGGGCCACGTCGAGGCGCCCGGGCAGTACGAGGCGCCGCTCGGCATCACGCTGCGGCAGCTGCTCGAGCTGGCCGGCGGGATGAAGGACGGGATCCCGCTCAAGTTCTGGACGCCCGGCGGCTCGTCGACGCCGTTGTTGACCGCGGAGCACCTGGACGTCCCGCTGGACTTCGAGGGCGCGACCGCGGCCGGGTCGATGCTCGGCACGACCGCCGTGCAGGTCTTCAACGAGACCGTGTCGGTGCCGTGGGCGGTCATGAAGTGGACCGAGTTCTACAAGCACGAGTCCTGTGGCAAGTGCACGCCGTGTCGCGAGGGCACCTACTGGCTCGTGGGGATCCTGCAACGGATGGTGCAGGGCGAGGGCACCCCCACGGACGTCGAGACGTTGCTCGACATCTGCGACAACGTCCTCGGCCGCTCGTTCTGCGCACTGGGCGATGGCGCGACGAGCCCGATCACCAGCGCGATCCAGTACTTCCGCCAGGAGTTCCTGGACCTCTGCGCCACCCAACCGGCGGTCGCGTCCGAGGTCGAACCGGCCGGAGCCATGGCATGACGGGGGACACCGCGTGACACTCATCCAGGACTCCGGGGCCGACGCCCGCCCGGTCGCCGAAGGGCACGTGCGGCTGACGATCGACGGGCAGGTCGTCGACGCCCCCAGGGGCGAGCTGCTGATCCGCGCGTGCGAACGGCTCGGGATAGTCGTGCCGCGGTTCTGCGACCACCCCCTGCTCGACCCGTCCGGCGCCTGCCGCCAGTGCCTGGTCGAGGTGGAGATGGGTGGCCGGCCGATGCCCAAGCCGCAGGCCAGCTGCACCATGACCGTTGCCGACGGCATGGTCGTCAAGACCCAGCACACCTCTCCTGTGGCCGACAAGGCCCAGGCGGGCGTGATGGAGCTGCTGCTCATCAACCACCCGCTCGACTGCCCGATCTGCGACAAGGGCGGCGAATGCCCCCTGCAGAACCAGGCCATGACCTCGGGTCGCACCGAGAGCCGGTTCGTCGAGACCAAGCGGACGTTCCCCAAGCCGCTGCCGATCTCCACGCAGGTGCTGCTCGACCGCGAGCGTTGCGTGCTCTGCCAGCGCTGCACCCGGTTCTCCGAGCAGATCGGTGGCGACCCGTTCATCGAGCTGCTCGAACGCGGCGCCGACCAGCAGGTCGGTGTCGCACAGGACACGCCGTTCCAGAGCTACTTCTCGGGCAACACCATCCAGATCTGCCCGGTGGGCGCGCTCACCAGCGCGGCGTACCGCTTCCGCTCCCGCCCGTTCAACCTGGCCTCGTCCGCCGGGGTGTGCGAGCACTGCTCGTCGGGGTGCGCGCAGCGGGTCGACACCCGCCGCGGCACGGTGCTCCGCCGCCTCGCGGGCAACGACCCCGAGGTCAACGAGGAGTGGAACTGCGACAAGGGCCGGTTCGCGTTCCGCTACCTCGGCTCGAAGGAACGGATCACCCGGCCGATGGTGCGGGGTGCCGACGGCGTGCTCGCCGAGACGTCCTGGACCGAGGCGCTCTCCGTCGCCGCGCAGGGGCTCGCCGCGGCGCGGGAGGCCGGTATCGGGGTGCTGGCCGGAGGCCGGCTGACCGTCGAGGACGCCTACGCGTACGGCAAGTTCGCCCGGATCGCCGCCGGTACCAACGACGTCGACTTCCGGGCTCGGCCGCACTCCACCGAGGAGCTGGAGTTCCTCGCCGCGCACGTCGCCGGGCAGGGCCCGGAGACGCTCGACTACGCGCGCCTCGAGGCCGCACCCGCGGTGCTGTGCGTCGCGTTCGAGCCCGAGGAGGAGTCGCCGATCGTCTTCCTGCGGCTCCGCAAGGCCGCTCGCAAGCACGGCCAGAAGGTGTTCCACCTGGGCCAGTGGTCCACGCCGTCGGTGCTGCGCACGGCCACCGAGCTGGGTGTGGCCGAGCCGGCCGCCCGCGACAACCTCGTCCCTGCCGTGCCCGGCGCGGAGGCCGCGGTTCTGCGTGACCTGCCCGCGCACGTGGTCGAGGCTCTCACCGGTGGTGGGCCGGGCTCGGCCGGTGTGATCCTCGTCGGCGAGCGTGCCGCCGAGGTCCCCGGCCTGTATTCCGCCGTCTCCGCGATGGCCGCGCGAACCGGGGCCGTCGTCGGCTGGGTGCCGCGGCGGGCGGGCGAGCGTGGCGCGCTGGACGCCGGCGCCGCCCCGACCCTGCTGCCCGGGGGCCGGCCGGTCTCCGACCCCGACGCGCGCGCCGAGATGGAGTCGGTATGGGGCCTCGCCCCGGGCGCGTTGTCCGAGGTCCCCGGCCGCGACACCGACGAGATCCTCACCGCCGCCTCGATCGGCGAGCTCGCGGCGCTGGTCGTCGGAGGGCTCGATCCCCACGACCTCGCCGACCCGGCCGCCGCGTTGGCGGGCCTGCGGGAGGTGGGGTTCCTGGTCAGCCTGGAGCTGCACTCCTCGGCGGTCACCGATCTCGCCGACGTCGTCCTCCCGGTGGCACCCGACGCACAGCGCGCGGGCAGCTATCTCAACTGGGAGGGCCGGGCCCGCGAGTTCGGGCCGGCGCTGGACGCGAGCGGCGTGCTGGCGGACTGTCGTGTGCTCGACACCCTCGCCGTCGAGATGGATGTCGACCTGTTCACCCAGACTCCCGCCGCCGCGGCGGGTGAGTTCGCCCGGCTGGGCCGCCGCGCGGGGTCCGTCCCGGCTCCGTCGGTCCCCGCCGTCGAGCCGTTGCGGCCCGGCTTCGGGCAGGCGGTGCTCGCGACCTGGCGCCAGCTGGTGGACGGCTCCACGCTCGCCGTCGACGAGCCCGCCCTCGCCGGCACCGCTCGTCCGGCCGTGGTGCGGCTGAACGCGGCGACGGCCGAGCGCCTCGGCGTCGCGCCGGGTGAGCCGGCCACCGTACGCACCGAGCGCGGCGCGATCACGCTGCCGGTGGTGCTCACCGACCTTCCCGACGGGGTGGTGTGGTTGCCGGGCAACTCCGACGGATCCCGGGTCCGCACCGTGCTCGGTGCCGGGCACGGCGACCTCGTGGGGGTGACCCGCTGATGGGGCTCTACCTGGCACAGGAGCCCGGAGGTGGCCTGACACGCACGCAACAACTGCTGGCGGACGACCCGATCTGGCTGATCCTGATCAAGGTCGTGGTGCTGTTCGCCGTCGGGGTGGTGCTGACGCTCTTCATGATCAACTGGGAGCGCAAGGTGGTGGGCCGGATGCAGCAGCGTCCGGGCCCCAACCGCACCGGCCCGGGTGGCTGGCTGCAGAGCCTGGCCGACGGTCTGAAGCTGGCGTTCAAGGAAGACATCATGCCGGCGATGGCCGACAAGCCGGTGTACTTCGTCGCGCCGATCATCGCCACGGTCCCCGCGTTCGCCGCCTTATCGGTGATCCCGTTCGGCGGCGAGGTGTCGATCCTCGGCGAGCCGACGGTGCTGCAGCTGGTCGACCTCCCGGTCGGGGTGCTGGTCGTGCTGGCCTGCTCCTCGATCGGCGTCTACGGCATCGTGCTCGGCGGCTGGGCGTCCGGCTCGCCGTACCCGCTGCTGGCCGCGCTGCGCAGCGCGGCGCAGGTGATCTCCTACGAGATCGCGCTCGGGCTGTCGATCGTGGGTGTGATCCTCTACGCCGGGTCGCTGTCCACCGCCGACATCGTGGCCGCACAGGCCGGGGGTCCGTGGTTCGCGCTGCTGCTGTTCCCGAGCTTCGCGGTCTTCGTGATCGCGATGGTCGGCGAGACCAACCGCTCGCCATTCGACCTGCCCGAGGCCGAGTCCGAACTGGTCGGCGGTTTCCATACCGAATACTCGTCGCTGAAGTTCGCGCTGTTCTTCCTGGCCGAGTACGTCAACATGGTCACCGTCTCGGCGATGGCCACGACGCTGTTCCTCGGTGGCGGCACCTGGCCGTGGCCCCTGGATTTCCTCAACGCCAACGGGTGGCTGCAGTTCGTCGCCTTCCTCATCAAGACCTTCCTGTTCCTGTTCGTCTTCATCTGGCTGCGCGGCACGCTGCCCCGGATGCGTTACGACCAGTTCATGCGGCTGGGCTGGAAGGTCCTCGTCCCCGGCAGCCTGCTGTGGATCCTGACGATCTTCGCGATCCGCACCTACCGCACCAGCAGCGACGGCAGCGTCACCACCCTGCTCGTGGCGGTGGGCATCGGTCTCGTCGTGGTGCTGGCCGTCGCGTTCCTCGTGCCCGACCGGCAGGTGGCCCAGGAGCAGGTGGTCGAGCTGGCCTCGGACTTCCCGGTGCCGCCGATCGACCTCACGGTCCCCACGCCCATGCGGCACAAGGTGCGCGCCCGGGCCGCGGAACGGCGTGAGCCGGCTCTCACGGCCGCCGCGGTACCGGAGCGGGCACCCACCTCGAAGGAGTCCGACGATGTTTGAGTTCTTCAAGGGCTTCGGTGTCACCTTCTCGACGATGTTCAAGAAGGTCGTCACCGAGGAGTACCCGGAGAACTTCCCGCCCGCCGCCCCCCGCTACCACGGCCGCCACCAGCTCAACCGGCACCCGGACGGCCTGGAGAAGTGTGTGGGCTGCGAGCTGTGCGCCTGGGCCTGCCCCGCCGACGCGATCTACGTCGAGGGAGCGGACAACACCGAGGAGGCGCGCTACTCCCCGGGCGAGCGCTACGGCGCGATCTACCAGATCAACTACCTGCGCTGCATCGGCTGCGGGTTGTGCGTCGAGGCGTGCCCCACCCGGGCGCTCACGATGACCAACTTCTACGAGATGGCCGACGACGACCGACAGAACCTGATCTACACGAAGGAGCAGCTGCTCGCGCCCCTGCTGGCCGGCATGGAGCAGCCCCCGCACCCGATGCGGCTGGGTGAGCACGAGCAGGACTACTACGTGGAGGGTCCGGCGCTGGCCAAGGCGGCCGACGCCGGGGAGACCGCACGATGACCTCCCTCGCGCAGGCCGTGGTGGACTCGGTGTCCCTCGGTGAGGGCATCACGTTCTGGGTCCTCGCGCCCGTCGCGCTGGCCGGTGCGCTGGGCATGGTCCTCGCCCGCAACGCGGTGCACTCGGCACTCATGCTGGTCACGACCATGTTCTGCCTGGCGGTGTTCTACATCGTGCAACAGGCGCCGTTCCTCGGATTCGTGCAGATCATCGTCTACACCGGCGCGATCATGATGTTGTTCCTGTTCGTCCTGATGCTCGTCGGGCGAGACAGTTCCGACTCGGTCGTCGAGGTGCTGCGCGGTCAGCGGCTCGCGGGGCTCGCACTCGGGCTCGGCCTGGCCGTGCTGCTCGTCGGGGCGGTCGGCAGCGCGCTCATCTCGGTCGAGCCGATCGGGCTGGCCGCGGGCGGCGCGGGCGCGGGCGGCAACGTCACCGGCCTCGGCGCGCTGATCTTCACCAAGTACCTCCTCGCGTTCGAGCTCACCTCGGCGCTGCTCATCACGGCCGCGATGGGGGCGATGGTGCTGGCGTACGCGCAGTCCAAGGGCTACGCGAAGCGCGGCCAGCGCGCCACGGTGGAGGCCCGACTCCGCGGCGAGCACGACCGGATCTCCCCGCTCCCCGGTCCCGGCGTGTTCGCCACCGGCAACTCGGTGGCCGTGCCCGCGATCCTCCCCGACGGCTCGATCGCGCCCGAGTCCATCTCGGCGATCATCGACGCCACACCCGTGCAGGTCGTCGACGAGATCGCCCCCGGCGCGAGAGCACTCACCGACGCCCGCGCCCTCACCGGCGGCCGGGCGGACGACGACCGCGGCGCCCGTCACGACGCCGAGGAGACCTCGTGACCCCCACGTACTACCTGCTGCTGTCCGCGCTGCTGTTCTCCATCGGCGCGGTGGGCGTGCTCGTTCGGCGCAACGCGATCGTCGTGTTCATGTGCATCGAGCTGATGCTCAACTCGGTGAACCTGACCCTGGTCACCTTCGCCCGGATCAACGGCTCGCTCGACGGCCAGGTCATTGCCTTCTTCGTGATGGTGGTGGCCGCCGCGGAGGTCGTGGTCGGCCTCGCGATCATCATGTCGATCTTCCGCACCCGCCGGACCGCGTCGGTCGACGACGCGAACCTGCTGAAGTACTGAGACCAAGGAGTGCTCCCCGTGCTCAGCTCCCCGTTGCTGCGAACGCCACAGCACGGTTGTCCGGACCCCTGTCGGACAGCCGTCGCCTCGCATGCGCAACGTTCGGTCCGTCGCTCCGCCGCCGCTGACGGGGTGCGCCGATGACGGCGGCTCTACTGGCCGCCGAACTGCCCGTGGTCGGTGACGCCACCGGTCTCGGCTCGCTCGCGTGGTTGTTGTTCGTGCTGCCCGCGATCGGGGCGCTCGTGCTGTTCGTCGCCGGTCGTCGGGCGAACGCCTGGGGCCACTGGCTCGGCGTCGCCACGGTCGTCCTGTCGTTCCTGCTGGGCCTGGCGATCCTCCTGGAGACGGTCGGGCTGGACGCGGCACAGCGCACCCGCGAGTTCACCCTGTTCGACTGGATCACCGTCGGCGACGCCCTGAACGTCGAGTTCGGGCTCCGGCTCGACCCGCTGTCGCTGACGTTCGTGCTACTCATCACCGGTGTCGGGTCCCTGATCCACATCTACTCGGTCGGCTACATGAGCCACGACCCGGGCCGCCGCCGGTTCTTCGCGCAGCTCAACCTGTTCGTCGCGGCCATGCTGATCCTGGTGCTGGCCGACAACTTCGTGATGCTCTACCTCGGTTGGGAGGGCGTCGGTCTCGCGTCCTACCTGCTGATCGGCTTCTACCAGGACCGCCCGGCCGCGGCCACGGCCGCCAAGAAGGCGTTCCTGATGAACCGCGTCGGCGACGTCGGGTTGGCCATCGCGATCTTCATCCTGTGGACGCAGCTCGGCACGCTGCAGTACACCGAGGTGTTCGAGAACATCGGGCAGGTCGACACGGCCGCGCTCGTCGCGATCACGGTGCTGCTGCTGCTCGGCGCGTGCGGCAAGTCGGGGCAGTTCCCGCTGCAGTCGTGGCTGCCCGACGCCATGGAGGGCCCCACCCCGGTCTCGGCGCTCATCCACGCGGCCACGATGGTCACGGCCGGAGTGTACCTCATCGCCCGTTCGCACCCGATCTTCGACCTGTCCGAGGCCGGACGCCTCGTCGTCGCGCTCGTCGGTGTGGTCACGCTGCTCATCGGCGCGATCATCGGCTGCGCCTACGACGACATCAAGAAGGTGCTCGCCTACTCCACGGTCAGCCAGATCGGCTACATGATCCTGGCCGTCGGTCTCGGCCCCGCCGGGTACGCGTTGGGCATCTTCCACCTGCTCACCCACGGCTTCTTCAAGGCCGGCCTGTTCCTCGGGGCGGGCTCGGTGATGCACGCGATGCACGACGACGTCGACATGCGCCGCTACGGCGGGCTCGCACGGCACATGCCCATCACGTTCGTGACGTTCGGGCTGGGCTACCTCGCGCTCATCGGGTTCCCGTTCCTCTCGGGCTACTTCTCCAAGGACGAGATCATCGCGGCGGCATTCGACCAGCCGGGCTGGCAGGGCTACGTGTTCGGCGGCGCGGCGTTGCTCGCGGCCGGGCTGACCGCGTTCTACATGACGCGGCTGATGCTCATGACGTTCTTCGGGGAGAAGCGCTGGAAGGAACTGCGCACCGCCGACGGGCAGGAGTACCACCCCCACGAGTCCCCGGCGTCGATGACGGTACCGATGATCGTGCTGGCGTTCGGGTCCGTCTTCGCGGGTTTCCTGCTCTACCAGGGTGACACGCTGGTCGAGTGGCTGGCGCCGTCGCTCGGTGAGCTGGAGGAGCTGCCGGCCGCGGCCGTGCCGCACGCGCTCACGCCGTTCCTGGTGGTCGGCATCTCGGCGCTCGGTGTGCTGACCGCGTACCTGACCGTCGGACGCCGGCGCACGCCGGTCGAGCGGCCGGAGCGGGTGTCGCTGCCGGTCCGCGCGGCGCGGCGCGATCTCTACGCCAACGCCGTCAACGAGGCGCTCATCGCCCGGCCGGGCACCTGGCTCACCCGCGCGCTGGTCTACGTCGACAACCGCGGGGTGGACGGCGTCGTCAACGGCACGGCGGCGCTGCTCGGCGGCAGCTCCGGGCGGTTGAGACGGCTGCAGACCGGGTTCGTGCGCTCCTACGCGCTGTCGATGCTCGGCGGCGCCGTGCTCGTGATCGCCGCCCTGCTGGCGGTGAGGTTCGCATGACGACCGGGGGAAGCGTGTTGCTGCTCGTTCTGCTGGTGCTGCCGCTGGTCGGTGCGCTGGTCGTGGCACCGATGGGGGGCGACGCGCGGCGGGCCAAGCTTGTGGCGCTCGGCTTCGCGCTGGCGTCGCTCGTGCTCACGGCGCTCACCTGGGCCTCCTACTCCGTCGCGGACGCGACCGGCGGGGCGCGGTTCCAGTTGGAGTTCTCCATCGCCTGGATCCCGGCGTTCGGCACCCGGTTCGCGCTCGGCGTCGACGGCATCGCACTGGTGATGCTTGCGCTGATCGCCGTGCTGGTGCCGATCGTCATGGCGTTCTCGTGGGAGGAGAAGCTCCCCGAGGACCGCACGCCCGCGGGCTTCTACTCCCTGATCCTCGCCACCCAGGGCCTGCTGGTCGGGGTGTTCGCGGCTACCGACGTGTTCCTGTTCTACGTGTTCTTCGAGGCCATGCTGGTCCCGATGTACTTCATGATCGGCCGCTTCGGTGGGCCGCGACGGCAGTACGCGGCGGTGAAGTTCTTCCTCTACTCGCTGCTCGGCGGGCTGATCATGCTCGCCTCGGTGATCGGGCTGTTCGTCGTCAGCGGTGAGCAGCTGGGCTCGGGCACGTTCACGTGGACCGAGCTGCAGGCGATGGCGGCGGGTGTCGACGAGGGCACGCAGATCTGGCTGTTCCTCGGGTTCTTCCTCGCCTTCGCGATCAAGGCGCCGCTGGTGCCGTTCCACACCTGGCTGCCCGACGCCGGTGCCGAGGCGCCCGTCGGGGCGGGTGTGCTGCTCGTCGGAGTGCTGGACAAGGTCGGCACGTTCGGTTTCCTGCGCTACTGCCTGCCGCTGTTCCCGCTGGCGTCCCAGCGTCTCGCGCCGCTGGTCCTGACGCTCGCGGTGGTCGGCGTCCTCTACGGTGCGCTGCTCGCTGTCGGGCAGACCGACATGAAGCGGTTCGTCGCCTACACCTCGATCGCTCACTTCGGGTTCATCGCGCTGGGGATCTTCTCGTTCTCCTCGCAGGCCTTCGCCGGCGCGACGCTCTACATGGTCAACCACGGGATCTCCACGGGGATGCTGTTCATCGTCGTGGGCCTGCTGATCACCCGGGGCGGGTCGCGGCTGGTGGGCGACTACGGCGGCGTCTCGGCGGTGGCGCCGCTGCTCGCGGGCGCGTTCCTGGTCGCGGGCCTGTCGTCACTGGCGCTGCCGGGCACCAACTCGTTCGTCAGCGAGTTCCTGGTGCTGGTCGGCTCCTACCCCCGCCAGCCGGTCTACACGATCCTGGCCACCGCCGGGATCATCCTCGCCGCGCTCTACGTGCTCTGGGTGTACCAGCGGACGATGCAGGGCCCGCTGCGCGGGTCCGCCGTGCTGGGCGCGCTGGAACGCGCAGGCGGCCCCGGCACGATGCTCGACCCGGCCGTCTCGGCGAAGCGCCCGGGCTCGGGTTTCCCGGACCTGACCAGGCGTGAGATCGCCGTGGTGACGCCGCTGATCGTGCTGATCGTGGCGCTCGGGTTCTTCCCCGGGCCGGTGCTGGACGTCATCACCCCGTCGGTGGTGGCCACGATGAACGAGGTGGGTCTCGCGGACCCGGTGGAAGGACTGTCCCCGTGAGCAACCTTGCTCAGGCGCCCGTGCCGCAGATCGAGGTCCCGCCGATCGACTACGGCGCCATCGCCCCGCTGCTGATCGTGCTCGGAGCGGCGTGCATCGCCGTGCTGGTCGAGGCGTTCCTGCCGCGTCACCAGCGTTGGCCCGCCCAGGTGGCCCTGTCGGTCGTCGCGCTGGGCCTCGCAGGCCTCGCACTGGGTCTGTACGCGGGCAGCAGCGGTCCCGAGGGCATCACCACTATCTCCGACGCGCTCGCGATCGACCGGCCGACCCTGTTCCTGTGGGGCACCCTCCTCGCGCTGGGGCTGGGCAGCATCCTGCTGATCGCCGATCGCTCCGTGGAGCCCGGCGGGGCGTTCATCGCCTCCGCCGCGACGCGGGCGGCCGCGGGGGCCGGCGGGGGCCCGGGCCCGATCGACGACCCGGACGATCGCTCCTACGGGTCGGCCGACCAGGCGCCGACCATGCAGACCGAGGTCTTCCCGTTCACGCTGTTCGCGCTCGGCGGGATGATGGCGTTCTGCGCGGCCAACGACCTGCTCACGATGTTCATCGCGCTCGAGGTGCTCTCCCTGCCGCTCTATCTCATGTGCGGGCTGGCGCGGCGCCGGCGGCTGCTGTCGCAGGAGGCGGCCCTCAAGTACTTCCTGCTCGGCGCGTTCGCCTCCGCGTTCTTCCTCTACGGCCTCGCGCTGCTCTACGGCTACGCGGGCTCCGTGCGGTTCACCGACATCGCCGCCGCCGCGACCGGCTCCGGTCGCTCGGACGCCCTGCTTCTCGGCGGGTTCGCGCTGCTGGTGGTCGGGTTGATGTTCAAGGCGTCGGTCGGCCCGTTCCACACGTGGACGCCCGACGTCTACCAGGGCGCTCCCACGCCGGTCACCGCGTTCATGGCGGCCTGCACGAAGGTGGCGGCGTTCGGCGGCATCCTGCGCGTGCTCTCCGTGGCCTTCGGCGACACACGGTGGGAATGGCGCGGTGTGCTGTGGGCGATCGCGATCATCTCCATGGCGCTCGGTGCCGTGATCGGTCTCACCCAGACCGACGTGAAGCGCATGGTCGCCTACTCGTCCGTCGCCCACGCGGGCTTCCTGCTCCTGGGTGCCATGTCGATCACGGCCCAGGGCATCTCGGGCACGCTGTTCTACCTGCTCGCCTACGGCTTCAACACCCTGGCGATCTTCGGGGTGATCAGCCTCGTGCGTGACGCCGACGGCGAGGCCACGCACCTGTCGCAGTGGGCGGGGCTCGCCAAGCGCTCACCGGTGGTCGCCGGTGTCATGGCGTTCCTCCTGCTCGCGCTGGCCGGCATCCCCTTGACCAGCGGTTTCACGTCCAAGTTCGCGGTGTTCTCCGCGGCGCTCGCGGACGGCATGGCACCACTGGTGGTCATCGCGCTGGTGGCCAGCGCGGTCGCCGCGTTCTTCTACGTGCGCGTGATCGTGCTGATGTTCTTCAGCGAGCCGGCGCCGGACGGTCCCACCGTCACGGTGCCGGGGGCGTTCACGACCGCGGCGATCACGCTCGGGGTGATCATCACGCTGCTCCTGGGGATCGTGCCCACGCTGGCCTTGAGCTGGGCCGGCAGCGGTACCTTCGTAGGCTGAGGACATGAGCGGGCCCGCTCACCATCACCATGCAGGGACGCGAGCTCGGCCGCCGAGCGACAGCGAGGAGGCCGAGTGAGCGCGAATGCGATAGCGGGTGTCGAACTCGGGGACCCGGCCCTGGCCGCGGCCACCGAGGTGGCACTGACCCGGGTGGAGGAGTTGCTGCACCGCGAGGTGCACAGCGACTACCGCTTCGTCACCGAGACCTCGCTGCACCTGATCGAGGCGGGCGGAAAGCGGTTCCGTCCGCTGTTCACACTGCTCGGGGCGCAGATGGGACCGCGGCCCGAGGCCGACGAGGTGATCACGGCCGCGGCTGTCGTCGAGCTGATCCACCTGGCCACGCTCTACCACGACGACGTCATGGACTCCGCCACGATGCGGCGCGGGGCGGAGAGCGCGAACTCGCGGTGGGACAACACCGTCGCGATCCTCACCGGCGACTTCCTGTTCGCCCACGCGTCGCGGCTCGTGGCCGACCTCGGCCCCGACGCCGTACGGATCATCGCGGACACCTTCGCGGAGCTGGTCACCGGCCAGATGCGGGAGACGCGCGGGCCGCGCCCCGGCGAGGACGCCGTCGAGCACTACCTGACGGTCATCGCCGAGAAGACGGGCTCGCTGATCGCCACCGCAGGACGCTACGGCGGCATGTTCTCGGGCTGTCCGCCCCAGCACGTGGAGTCCCTGCAGCAGTTCGGGGCGATCATCGGCACGGCGTTCCAGATCTCCGACGACGTCATCGACATCGCCTCGGCATCGGACAGCTCGGGCAAGACGCCGGGCACGGACCTGCGCGAGGGTGTCCACACCCTGCCGATGCTCTACGCACTGCAGGAGACCGGCTCCGAGGCGGATCGCCTGCGGGTCCTGCTCGCGCGGCCGATCACCGACGACGCCGAGGTCGACGAGGCGCTCGCCCTCCTGCGTAGCGGTCCCGGCCTCGTGCGGGCCAGGGAGGTCCTCGGCGACCGGGCCGCTGCCGCCAACGCCGAGCTGGCCGACCTCCCGGCCGTCCCGGCGACGGAAGCCCTGGCCTCGCTGACCGCCTACGTGATCGACCGCACGAGCTGACACACCGGGTCGGCCGGCCACATGGGCACCTGTGGTCGTCGGATCGGGCCATGGGACGCCACATGTGTCCAGATGGCAGCACAGGCCGGTCCGAGCGGGGTCAGCCTGCGACCGTCCAGGTGTCTCGGCCGTTCAGGAGGCCTTGGAGGTTCGGGGTGCGGGTCTCCCGTTCGTGGTCGACCTGTGCGCGGGTGGCGTCGTCGTAGGTGGTGCGGGCGACGTTGCGGAAGACCCCGATGACGGTGTGGGTGAGGTCCTGGTCCGACAGCCGGGACAGCGCGAAGGCCAGCTCGTGGTCGCCGGCGTCATGCACGACGACCTGCGAGGGATCGACCTCGTCGGTCTTCGCCACGCGCAGGCCGAAGCCCTCCTGGACGACGGCGTAGGCCCCGAGACCGTCCTCCGCCGCGGGGCCGAAGCGGATCGGCTCGCCGCGGGTGAGGTGGATGAGCCGCTCGGTGGCCTCGTCACCCTTGCGCAGGACGTCGAACGCACCGTCGTTGAAGATCGGGCAGTCCTGGAAGATCTCCACCAGCGCGGTGCCGCGGTGCGCGGCCGCCGCGCCGAGGACGGCGGTGAGCCCGGCACGGTCGGAGTCCAGTGCCCGCCCGACGAACGTGGCCTCTGCACCCAGCGCCAGCGAGACCGGGTTGAACGGGTGGTCGACCGAGCCGAGCGGGGTGGACTTCGTGACCTTCCCGACCTCTGACGTGGGCGAGTACTGGCCCTTCGTCAGCCCGTAGATCCGGTTGTTGAACAGCAGGATCTTGAGGTTGACGTTGCGGCGCAGCGCATGGATGAGGTGGTTGCCGCCGATCGAGAGCGCGTCGCCGTCGCCGGTGACGACCCACACCGACAGGTCGGGCCGGGTGACGGCCAGCCCCGTGGCGATGGCCGGGGCGCGCCCGTGGATCGAGTGCATCCCATAGGTGTTGAGGTAGTACGGGAACCGCGACGAGCAGCCGATGCCGGAGACGAACACCGTGTTCTCCCGCCTGATCCCCAGCGTGGGGAGGAACTGGCGGACGGCCGCGAGCACGGCGTAGTCGCCGCAGCCCGGGCACCAGCGCACCTCCTGGTCGGAGGCGAAGTCCTTGGCGGTCTGCGTGTCCTCGGCGGTCGGAACCCCGTCCAGCCCACCGAGCTGCGGTAGGCCCAGGTCGATCGTGGTCATGACTGTTCCTCCGCGGGAGCGAGTACGTCGTCGGTCATGGCTGCACCCCGTCGAGCAGGCGCAGGAAGAGGTCCTGCAGCTCTTCGGCCTTGAACGGCAGGCCGGAGACCTTCGTGTAGCTCTTGGCGTCGACCAGGTAGCGCGCCCGCAGCAGCATCGACAGCTGCCCGAGGTTCATCTCGGGGACGACCACGGTGCGGTAGCGGGCCAGCACGTCACCGAGGTTGGCCGGCAACGGGTTCAGGTGTCGCAGGTGGGCGGTGGCGACCTCGCGGCCCAGGGCGCGGACCCGTCGCGCACCGGCGCCGATGGGGCCGAACGTGGAACCCCACCCGACCACCAGCAGCTCGGCGTCCCCGGACGGGTCGTCGACGGTGACGTCGAGGACGCGGATGCCGTGGATCTTGGCGGCGCGCAGGCGGACCATGCGGTCGTGGTTGTCCGGGTCGTAGGAGATCGAGCCGCGTCCGTCGGCCTTCTCCAGGCCGCCGATCCGGTGCTCCAGGCCCTTCGTGCCGGGCACGGCCCACGGCCGGGCGAGGGTGTCGGAGTCGCGCAGGTAGGGCCAGAACTCGTCGGTCCCGTCGGGGGCGTTCGGCTCCGTCGCGAAGCCGGGGTCGATGCTCGTCAGCGTGTCGACCGACGGCACCTTCCACGGCTCGGACCCGTTGGCGAGCGAACCGTCGGACAGCAGCATGACGGGTGTCCGGTAGGTCACCGCGATGCGCACGGCCTCCAGCGCGGCGTCGAAGCAGTCGGCGGGGGACCGGGGCGCGATGATCGGCACCGGCGCCTCTCCGTTGCGCCCGAACATCGCCTGCAGCAGGTCGGCCTGCTCGGTCTTGGTGGGCAGCCCGGTGGACGGGCCGCCGCGCTGCACGTCGATGATCAGCAGCGGTAGTTCGAGGGTCACCGCGAGCCCGATGGTCTCCGACTTCAGCGCCACGCCCGGCCCGGACGTCGTGGTGACGCCCAGCGCGCCACCGAACGCCGCGCCGAGCGCGGAGCCGATCCCGGAGATCTCGTCCTCGGCCTGGAACGTCGTGACGCCGAAGGCCTTGTGCTTGGAGAGCTCGTGCAGGATGTCCGACGCCGGGGTGATGGGGTACGAGCCCAGGAACACCGGCAGTCCGCTGAGCTGCCCGGCCGCGATGATGCCGTAGGAGAGCGCGGTGTTGCCGGTGATCTGCCGGTAGGTGCCGACGTCGAGACGGGCCGGCGCCACCTCGTAGGTGACGGCGAACGCCTCGGTGGTTTCGCCGTAGGCGTGGCCGGCCCGGAAGGCGAGGATGTTGGCCTCGGCGATGTCGGGCCGGCGGGCGAACTTCTCCCGCAGGAATCGCTCGGTGCCCTCGTGCGGCCGGTGGTACATCCACGACAGCAACCCGAGCGCGAACATGTTCTTGGACCGCTCGGCGTCCTTCTTGGACAGCCCCGTCCCCGCCAGCGCGCCGCGCGCGAGCGTGGCCATCGCGACCGGGTGCACCTGGTACTGCTCGGTGAGCGTGTCGTCCTGCAGCGGGTCGGCCGCGTAACCGACCTTCGTCAGGTTCCGCTTCGTGAACTCGTCGGTGTTGACGATCAGCACACCGCCCGCGGGGAGGTCGGCGACGTTGGCCTTCAACGCGGCCGGGTTCATCGCCACCAGCACGTCCGGGCAGTCGCCGGGGGTCAGGATGTCGTAGTTGGCGAAGTGCAGCTGGAACGAGGAGACCCCCGGCAGGGTGCCGGCGGGCGCTCGGATCTCGGCGGGGAAGTTCGGCAGGGTCGACAGGTCGTTGCCGAACGCTGCGGTCTCGGAGGTGAACCGGTCGCCGGTGAGCTGCATGCCGTCACCGGAGTCACCCGCGAACCGGATGACGACACGGTCCTTCTTGATGACCTGTTCGGCGGGTTGGTCGACGGCGGTGTCGGAAGACGTCATGTCGAGGTCGATCCTCGATTCCGGTGCGGGGGCGGGCTACCCCGAGGCTACTGCGGGCACTACACGGGTGTCGCCTCACACCGAGACGTGTCACATCAGCGCCCTCGTCGATCCGCTGACGCCGTCGGTGGTCCCGCTGCGGACGTCGACATCGGCCATGCGGCCATCCTGCCCCGTCCGGGCCCGACTTCTCCGAAACGCCCACGAGACCGCAGCCGCCTGGCTACCGTTTCCGCATGGCTGATCTGGCGGTGGATCTCGACGGTCTGGCGTCACTGGGCGCGAATCTGGACCGGGCCCGTGACCAGCTCGACAGCACGCTCGCCGCGATGCGCGACGTGGGCTCGGCACCGCTGGGCACCGAGGATCTCGACCGGGCCTGCGCGGAGTTCCAGCGGAGCTGGGAGTACGGGCTGAGCAAGCTCGGCGAGTGCATCGGCATGATCCGCACGGGCATCGACGGCACGGCCGGGTCCTACGCCGAGGTCGAACGGGCCCTCTCCGAGGGCCTCGCCCGGATGAGCGACGCCCAGGGGCAGGGGACGTGAGCACGCGCGCCTGGCCGGGCCTGGGTTTCGACCCCGCGCCCGGTGATCCGGCCGCGACGGGCGGGCTCGTCCGGCAGCTCGACGACACGGCCCGGCGGCTGCGGGAGACCCACGACGTGCTGTCCTCGGTGCAGCAGCAACGGGGGACCTGGACGGGCGAGGCGTCGAAGGCGTTCGCCGCCAAGCTCGACGGCCTGCCGGGCTACCTCGCGAGCGCCCATGCCTCGATGCAACGTGCCGGTGGCGTCCTGGGCCGGTGGCAGGCAGCACTGGGCGGTTTGCAGACGAGGGCGCGCGGTCTGGAGACCCGAGCTCTGGTCGCCCGCGAGGAGCTGGCCGGCGCCGAGTACGCCGCGCGAGCCGCCCGCGCCCACCCCGACTTCGGGCTGGTCGCTCAGCAGTTCTCCGCGGACGAGCTGTCCGTCGCCCAGCGCCGGGTGAACGACGCCCAGGCGGGCCTGGACCGGGCCGTGCTCGCCGTGGCCGGGCTGCGCTCCTCGCTGGAGGTTCTCCTGCGCGAGGGCGAGGCACTGCGAGCCGAGCACGAGGGCGAGGCCCGCCGCACCGCCGACGGTGTTCGGGCGGCCGACGACGGCCTGACCCCGCCGGAACCGGCGTGGTTCGAGAAGATGTCGACGTGGGTGGTCGACAATCTCGACCTGATCGGTGACGTCGCCGGAATGGTGTCCTCGATCGCCGCGACACTCGCCCTGATCCCGATGCTGACGCCGTTCGCAGCGCCGATCGCGCTGGTGGCGGGGGGTGTGGCACTCCTCGCACACGGCGCCGACGTGCTCGTCCACGAGGAGAAACGGACCGATGTGGACGCCTGGGTCGACGTCGGGGCCGACCTCGCCGGGCTGCTCCCCGGCCTGGGGATTCTGGGCGCCGCCCACGACGGCGCGATGACGTCGATCCGGGCGGGCGACGGGATCCGGTCGTCGCTGTCCGCAGCGTGGGAAGCCGGGTCGACGGCGGTCCCCACCACACTCGCGGCGATGGGCGAGGCGGGTGGGATCGCCAAGCGGGTGGCCGACGGCGTCACCCCGGCTCTGAACTCCGCACTCGGCACGACGAGCAGCGCCGCGGAGGTGGCCAAGACCGTGGAAGGAATGCTGGGCCTCGGCACCCAGGTCCCGACCGTCGTCGAGTGGGCGACAGGGGAGGAGGACTCCGCGGTGGGCCGGCAGGCTCCGGTCGTCGACATCGGTGTCGGCTTCACCGACTTCCGGCTCGACCAGCTCGCCCGGGCGGCGGGGTCGGCCGCGGGGGCGGCCGCGTCATGACTGTGACGGCTCCGCCGGTCTGGTTCGACGTTCCCGACGCGTTCACGGCTCTCGATCTCGGCGCCGGCGCCGCGCCTCGCGTCGAGTTCATGGTGGCCCGGACCCCGGCGCTGCGCGACGAGGAGCGGGTGCACCTCGTCCTCACCCAGGAGATCATGATCGAGAGACTGCGTGCAGGACAGGTGGCGTACGCCGCCCACGGGCTGTTCCGTGTCGCGGGTGAGCGGCCGCGGCTGTCGGTCGCACAGCTCACGGTCTCGACACACCGGGTCGACGTCGGGAGCGAGGATGTGCTCGACTCCATCGCCGCGCGGCTCGCCGTACCCGGGCTCCGTCGCCAGGTGGGTTTCCTCGACCTCGCTGTGGGCAGGGCGCTCACCGTCGTCGAGGATCGACGGTTCAGCACCGGGGCGACCGTGTTCGGGCAGGCTCGGCACCGGGAGCACGTCGTGCGCCAGGTGCAGCTCATGCTGCCGTTCCCGGACCGGCGCCACCTCGCGACAGTGGCGTTGAGTACCGAGTTCCTGCACGACTGGAGTGACTACATCGAGATCGTGGGAGCGGTGGCCCGCTCGGTCAGTTTCACCGCTCCGGACACCTCTCCGCGAAGCGCCGACGGCCCCTCGCCGAACCCGATCCGGACCGCGCTCGACGGGCCGGTCCGCCCATGAACACGTTTCTCCACCTGCTCATCGGGATGGTGCCCACCGTGGCGAACATCCATTTCGTCCGGTCCTATCTCCGCCGTCTTCGGACGGGGGCCGAGCAGATCGCAGCCGTCGAACATCATCTCCGCCGGAACGCGCGTCTCGGCCAGGTCGTGATCGTTCCCTCCCGTTTCGGTCGCCTGTCCGTCGAGATGCTGCGCGAGATCGCGGCGACCCACGGGTTCCGCTACCTCGGTGAGCGAACCTACGGAGGGACTGTCCGCCTCCTCCTCGAGATCGACCCGGCGCTCCTCGACGGAGGTACCGGTGAACGGTGAAGGGCTGGCCGAGGCGGCGAACCTGTTCACGACCTGCATGATCATCCTCGCGATCGTGTTCCTGGTGATGGCGAGCGCGACGGATCCCTTTCCCCGACCCCGTGGCCGGCGAGCCGTCGCGCAGCGCGCAGCGCTCGACGCCGAGGTGCGGGGCTGGAAGGTCGACCAGCACGACAAGGTCGTCCGGTGGTTGGACCACGCGGCCCTGAGCAAGGCCACCATCGCGGAGTCGGCCGGGGAGCGGCACTGGTTCTACCGGGACCAGGACATGCACGCCGACGGCTGGCCGCTGTTCTTCACCCGTTCCGCCTCGGCGAGGGGCGCTCTGGCGAAGGAGGCGCAGCGGTACGCGAGCGTCCAGGATCGGACTGTCCCCGCCGGGCCGAGGCCGGGACGGTCCGGACCGGTGGCCGGGCCGGGGGTCCCGGTCGCGGGGTCTGCGGTCACTGGGCGGTCCCCGCATCTCCGGTACTGGCCCGAGGAGCCCCGTCCGCCGCTGCCCCCCGATGTCCAGCGTCGCTACAACGCGGGGGCGGCCGTTCTGATGTTCGGGATCTTCTGGCTGATCGTGGTCGTCGCCTTCAGGGTCGACCACGTGATCGGCTGGGCGGCGTTCGTCCCATCGATGATCCTGGCCACGATCCTGTTCCGGCGGGCCAACGCCTACCGGCGACGGAAGGAATCCGGTCGAGAGACTCGCAGCGGCGGCGTCGACCCGTAGCGGACGCGAGATGCGCAGCCCGGTGACGCACCGTTGCGGAACACCGCCCGGTCGTCGCTCGTTGCCCGACGGGAACGCGGGTCGGGTTCACGGACGACGGACGGTGGTGGGCACGCATGTGAACGAGCTGAGGACTGCGGTCCTGCTCGGCGGGACGAGTGCGGTGGTCCTGCTCGTCGGGTCCCTCTTCGGACGGGCCGGGCTGTCGATCGCGGTGCTGGTGGCGCTGGGCGTCTGCGGCTACGCCTGGTTCCACTCCGACACGATCGCGCTGCGGGCCATGCATGCTCGGCCGGTCACCGAGACCGAGGCGCCGGTGATGCACCGGATCGTGCGCGAGCTGTCCCGGGTCGCGCGCCAGCCGGTGCCGCGGCTCTACATCAGCCCCACCGCCGCGCCCCACGCATTCGCCACCGGCCGCGGTCCCCGGCACGCCGCGGTCTGCGCCACGACCGGCCTCCTCGACCTTCTCGACGAGCGTGAGCTGGCGGTGAGCCGGTCACGGGAGTGCCGGGCCGACGCGAGCGGCGCGGAGCTCACCGGCGACCCCCTCGCGCTCGCGTCCGCCCTGCGCAAGCTGGAGCTCGGCACGCAGGTGGCGCCGTTGCCCCCGCAACCGCAGCTCGTCTCCCAGTCACACCTGATGATCGCCGGCCCGTTCCGCGCGGGCGAGCGGGCGGCCAGGCTGTTCTCCACCCACCCGCCCATGGCCGACCGGGTCCGGCGGCTCGAGGAGATGCGGCTCGGCCGTCCGTGATCCGCGGTCAGGCGGGCTGCGGGAACAGGCCGGTCAGCCACGCCTGCCACGCCGCGGTGAGCGCGTCGGCGTCCACCGGTTCGCCGTAGAAGTAGTGGTAGGCGCTGACGCCGCAGCCCTCCTCGCACTCGGCGCCGATCCGGTGCAGTCCGTGGGCGGAGCGGACGCCGAGGAAATCCGTGCTCGCGAGGTCCACCACGCCTGTGACCGGTGCCGGGCCCTCGGGTGTCAGCGTGATCCGGTCGCCGACCGCCGGGGGGCCGGTGAGGCCGAGCGCCCGGTGCAGGCGCGGCCAGATCTCCGTGGCGGAACCCGGTGCGAACGCCATCGTGACGACGCCCTGCGTCGGTTGGCCCGCGAAGTGCTCGAGGTAGGACCGCGGGTTGCCGAAGAACAGGTCCCAGCCGACGTCGGGACTCGAGTACTCGCCCTCCCAGCCCTCGTCGAGGAAGCCGCTCTGCACGAACCCCAACACGGTGCCGCCGCCGTCACGGCCCTCGACGAGGAACTCGAACGCGTAGTCCGCGGCGCCCTCCGGTGGGGGCTCGGCCGCGCCGTAGGCGAAGCGCTTGCCCGGTTCCCACGCCGTCACGCGGCCGGTGACGGTGACGCCTTCGCCGAACTTCTGCGTGATCGTGCCGCCTTCGCGGGGCTCCATCTCGTTGGGGACGAACCACGCGGAGATCCCCGGCCCGGTCGCGATCGCCTCCCACACCTCCTCCGGGCTCACGTCGAGCTCGACGTGCTTCTCCAACCGCCTCACGTCAACTCCTTCTCGATGATCGGGTGCACCGCGACGACGACCCGGTGCGGGCGCCCTCCCGGTGCTGTCTCGTCGTGGTACCTGCCCACCAGCACGGTCACGGTCGCGGCCAGCTCCTCGGCGAACGCCGCCCGATCGGTGGCCGAGGCGAACCGCACCTCACCGTCGATCGCGAACGTCGCCACCCGCTTGCCGACCTTCGTCGCCCCCGCCAGCAGCTCGCCGACCTCGCGCACCGTCCGGGCGGCGACGGCGACCAGCCAGCGGGCCGAGAGCCGGTCGGGCGCGCGCCCGGGATCGGGGGCGACGGCGCCGAGCGCGGCCGGGGAGATCACGTAGCTGGCCGCGGTGGCGCGCATGACCCGTTCGGTCATGTTGCCCTTGCGCCGCTCCTTGACCAGCTCGACGAGACCGTGCTGCTCCAGCGTGCGCAGGTGGTGGTTCACCTTCTGCCGGGGCAGCCCGATCCGCCCGGCGAGCGTCGTGGCCGAACCGGGTTCGACGAACTCGGCCAGCAACCGGGCGCGCACGGGGTCGAGCGAGACGCCGGCCGCAGCCGGGTCGTCGATGACGGCGAGCTCCTGCACGCCTCGACGGTGTCACCGACAACAATTGTTGTCAGGGGCGTCCGAACATCGCGAGCAGCTCCGCCTGGGGCCCCACACCGGGTGCGATCTCCACCCGCGGGCCGATCACGTCGATGTCCCGGTACAAGGTCTCCCAGCGGGGGAACCAGGCCAGGACCGCCTCGGCCACCTCGGCGTCGAGGGTTTCGTCGGCACCGAGGGCCCGCGCCAGGTCCCAGGTGTGAACGAGGTGATCGGCGGCGAGCTGCCAGGCGTACTCCCGTCCCGCATGGTCACCGAAGGACAGGTGCACGGTCGCCTCCAACGCTCCCTCCGCCCGCACGGCGGCGAGCGCACGGTCCGCTGCGAGATCGAACGCGGCCACCGGATCGTCACCGAGCAGGTCGCCGTCGAACCGACCGCCGACCTCCTCGATCGTCGCGCCGCCGAAGAGCGGTGGCGTCCACCGCTCCTCGCGGACGAGGTGGTGCACCAGCTCCCGGACGTCCCAGCCGGGAAGCGGGGTCGGATCGGCCCACCGTCGACCGATGGCGTGCACCTGCTCCGCGAAACCGGCGCTCGCGCGGGTGTAGAGATCGAGGGTGTCCATGGTCGGGATTGTCGGGGGTGGCGGGCATCCTGTCCCGGAGTCCGGCACCACCGAGTACGGGGTGCTCGGCGACCGGACGGCGTTCGCGCCTCGCCGTCCCCACCCGGCGCCGGACGCTCGCTCGCGCACTGACCAGCGGCGCCGTCGTCGTTGGCTCCGGTTTGCTCAGGCGCCATTTCCCCCCGGACGCGCGGCGCCCCGAGGCGGTGACCGCCGATAACCTGCACGCGTGCGGTGCGGCGTGTTCGTCAACTACCGCCGCGACGACACGGGATGGGCCGCGAACCTGCTGGCCGATGCCCTGCGCCAACGGCTCGGGTCGTCTGCGGAGGTGTTCCTCGACAACCGCTCGATCAGCCTCGGGGAAGCCTTCGCCGAGGCCCTGGAGGACGGCGTACGACGCAGCGCTGTGCTCGTCGTGCTGATCGGGCCGCGGTGGGACCAGCCGCCGCTGGTCGGCCGCCTCTTCGACCCTCGGGACTGGGTGCGCAAGGAGATCCTGACCGGGTCGTACCCGACCCGACCCCACCCCATGACCTGTTGGTGCCGGTCAGGGCGCGTGTCCTACCGGTGGTTGGTGAACTGGAGGGCGATCCCGAAGTCCTTGCCCTTGAGCAGGGCGATCACCGCCTGCAGGTCGTCCCTCTTCTTGCCGGTGACGCGCAACTGGTCACCCTGGATCTAGGCCTGCACGCCCTTGAGCTTCTCGTCGCGGATGGTCTTGCTGATCTCCTTGGCCTTGTCCGCCTCGATGCCCTGCAGGATCTTGCCGTTGACCTTGTAGATCTTGCCCGAGATCGCGGGCTCGTCGGCCTCGAAGGCCTTCATCGAGATGTTCCGCTTGATCAGCTTCTCCTTGAAGACCTCGACCGCCGCGGCGGCCCGCTCCTCGGTCTCGGACTCGATGGTGATCGCCTCTTCCCCTGCCCAGGCGATCGTGGTGCCCGTGCCGCGGAAGTCGAAGCGCTGCGAGAGCTCCTTCCCCGCCTGGTTCAGGGCGTTGTCGACCTCCTGTCGGTCGACCTTGCTCACCACGTCGAACGACGGGTCGGCCATGCGGTCCTCCTTGTCGACCGGGTCCGTGCGAACCGGGTTCCTCGCTGTCGTATCCTTCTTCACGTGCCACGGCGCACGCGGCAGGTTGCCCGAGTGGCCAAAGGGAGCGGACTGTAAATCCGTCGGCTTAGCCTACGAAGGTTCGAATCCTTCACCTGCCACCAGCCCCCTGGCCAGCAGTTCTGGTCAGGGGGCTGATCATTCGGATGATCAGCCGCCGCTCGTCGTCCATGCCGCTGTCCATGAACTTCTGCCTACCATAGCGGCGTGACCAGGGCAGGAAGCACACCGGCGGACCGCAGGCGAGGCAGCGTGCGGGTGCGCGGGGGCTCGCTACAGGTGCGCGTGTTCGCCGGCGTCGACCCGGTGACGGGCCGCGATCGTCACCTCTCGGAATCGGTGAAGGGCACCGACCACGCCGCGCGCCGTCAGGCCGACAAGGTGATCGCTCGCTTGCAGTCCGAGGTCGAGGGGGAGCGGTCCGCGCGGAGCAGCGTGACGCTGGGCTACACGCTCGACAGGGTGACGCACAAAGTCGTTCTTGCTGCTCATGAGGCCTGTTGAGGGTCCGGTTGCAGGCCGAGGATGGTCAGGAGTAGGTGTGGGTCGTGGCGGAGTTTGCGGATGGTGGCGGCGATCTTGGTGTGGCCGGCCTGCCGGATCAACCCCACCGCTAGGTTACGGAGGGTGATCATGATGCGGGGTCGGGAGCCGGTCCGGACTCGTGAGGCGTCTTCGCGGTAGGTGACATCGCGCACCCGTGCGCCGTGAGGCGCTGTTGTGTCGAGTGGGGGTGGGAGACCGTGCGCCACGAGGCGCTGTGATCCGTGCGCGGGTGTGAGGCCCGCGCCGTCGTTCCCCTCGCAGCGGAGCGGTCGAAGCTGGGGGCAGCCGGGTCCGGTGAGACGACTGGATCGGGTGGGGAGCAGCCCCGACAACGACGGGACGCACCGGCACTACCGGACGGTGTGGGTCCGGCAAGCGAGACGGGTAGGTGGACGCGAGGAACCAGCGGTGTAAAGCCCCTCAAGACCTCCGCCAGCTCGAACCCGGTGGATCTGGGCTGGGTTGCGGTGCGTACCGCCCGTGTGGGCGGGAACTCCTGGATCGGATTGATCTTGCCGGTCGGGAGGCCACGGTGAAGGACTGCGGCGTAACCGTGGCGATGCCGCAGGGGCGCCTCACCCGACGAACGGAACGCAGTGAACGTGGGAACCACCCCGGAGCTCCCGCCCCGATCCCGCACTCCAGGCGGGTCGGCAGGGAAGGCGCGTCGTCCGCCGACGGCCCGAGGTGGGGCGGAGGGCCGGTAGTAGTCCGAGGACGGGAAAGCCGTCCGCATGGCGAAGCGGCCCAGCGGATTCACGTGGTCGAGGAACTGCAAGGGACGGAGACGCTGGTGAACACCGGTGAGCTGTGGCCAGACCCCGACGGGGCCTGGCTACGGGTACGACGGATGCAGACCAAGCTGCACCGATGGGCGGTCGATGATCCCGACCGCAGGTTCGATGACCTCTTCAACCTCGTTCATCACCCCGACTTCCTCACGATCGCGTGGGAAAGGGTGCGGGGTAACAAGGGGGCGCGCACCGCTGGCGTGGACCGGGTGATCCCGGCCTTCATCGCCGACGACGCCGACATCGTGGACTTCCTGAGGAACGCGCGGGAGCAGTTGAAAACCCGCACGTTCACCCCGCTACCCGCGAGGGAACGCATGATCCCCAAGCCGGGTAGCGACCTTCACCCGACCGAACTCGCTTTCAATACTGGTCTCAGCAAGATACGATCCGCGGTTGAGCACGCTATAGCGCACCTCAAGACATGGCGGATTATCAGTGAAGAGGGTGGACGCTACCGCGCACCGGTCGAGAAGTATCCGAGCCTGCTCAAGGCCGTCGTCGGTCTATTCTTTTTCGCAGCTTATGGATAAGCCTCCGGGCTTGATTGGCCGAGCATCGACTACGCATGCTCGCTGGTTATGGCGCGGCGGGCACTCGACCTCATCTCATATCGCCTGCCCCTGGTCGCCGCCGACCGCGGCGTCGAACTCGGTGATCATCATGAAGCGGGAGGCTTATTCACAACTACCATCCGCCACCGCATCGTCGCAGCTCAGAGGGCCTGCGCGATGATCGACAGCTGGGTTGTGAATAAGCCTCCCGGTGCAGGCCGTGATCCTCGGCCGCACCATCTCCTGACGGCGGACGTGCGACGTCCCCCTCACCTGTCCGTGGACGGGAGATGGGGCAACCCGGCCTCGCGCCGGGAGCGGCCGCCCGTCGCTGCGGCGTCGCCACCGAGGGGCGGCCCCCGTGAGGTGATCGTGGAGCAGTGACTCCACCGAGTCCTGCGCCTCCGCCGACGTCCCCGATCCTGGGCCAACGGCGAGACGTCCTGCTCCGTCCGGGACTCCCCCTGCCCGCGCGACCTCGCGGTCGGGTTGCAGCGCGATGGGCACGGGCCCTTCATGGCCATGGGCCGCTCCGGCCGTGTCGATGGACCGTTCGGCGCATCTTGCTCGTCGCGGTGGAGCAATACCTAGGAATGATTCGTCGGTTTTCCGGCGGAGACTGGCGCGTAGTGGATAAAACATCGTACTGTCGGGTGAACGCGATGAGTCCGGGCCAGCACGCTGAGTGACGGCGAAGGTCGGGCGCACGCGCTCGTGACCATTTTCTCGTCGACGAACAGGCATGGCTCCGAGAAGGGATCCTGCATGTGCGCGAACTCGGGGGAGTAGCGCGTTCCGGTCGTTTTCAGATCCCTTTCGTCCGAGCGTTCGTCGTGATCCCGGTACCGCAGGGACGGCCAGGAGTCAGGTCCGACAGGACGTCCGGCCGCTGGCCGCGACACCTCGGGGCGGCCTCTGGGCCTGACCTGTCCGGACCGTTCTGGACGTCCGGTCGGGCTGACCCGCACGTAGTTCTCGGAATGCGCGCCGCGCTTCCCGGTCTCCCGTTCTCGGGGTGTGCGCGGCATGCGGTCGTCGTCGCGCGGAACAGAAGTACTTCCGGCGATCAGCATCGTGATCGTCGAACACATGACTAACAGAAAGGCATTGTCGTGCAAGCCCGGCAGAAATCTGTACGGCGGGTCCGCAGCCAGGCGGTCCGGGCGGCGAGCGTGGTGCTCGCGGCCTGCTTGTCCGCCAGCACGGTCGGGGCCGGCGCCGCCGGCGCGAGCACGGTCGGGCCCGCTCAGCCCGAGCGTCCCTACGAGACGACGGCGGTCTACGACTGGGTCGGTGTCCTGCTCGACATCACCGCCGAGGAGGTCGCGCGGAACGGGGCCCGTCCGACGGTGATCTCCCGGATCACCCACGTCACCATGGCGTCGATGTACGACGCCTGGGCGGTCTACGAGGACCGGGCCGATCCCACCGCACTGAGCCCAGAGCTCCGCATGCCGCGGGAGCGGCGCAACGAGGCCGACCAGGAGACGGCCATCGCCTACGCGGCCTACCGCGCGATGCTGGACCTCTACCCGGGCGACGCCGACGATCTGCGCCGGGCGATGGTGGAACGCGGCCTCGACCCGGACGACAAGTCGCGCGGCCGGTTCACCCCGCAGGGCATCGGCAACCGGGCCGCCGCCGCGGTGATCGCCGAGCGCCGCAGCGACGGTTCGAACCAGCTCGGCGACCTGGCCGGATCGAACGGGACGCCGTACTCCGACTACACCGGGTACCAGCCGGTGAACACCGTCGACACGATCGTCGATCCGGACCGTTGGCAGCCGGTCACGTTCACCCGGCCCGACGGGCAGACGTTCACTCCGAGCTACCTCACGCCCCAGTGGGGCGACGTGACGCCGTTCGGCCTGGAGTCCGGGGCCCAGTTCCGGCCGCCGCCGCCGCCGAAGGTCGGTTCCGCGCAGCTCGAGCAGGAGGTCGCGCAGGTCCTCGAGGAGAACGCGGACCTGACGCTGGAGGAGAAGGCCATCGTCGAGTTCATGCGGGACGGGCCGCAGTCGACGTCCCAGTCCGGGCAGTGGCTCACCTTCGCCCGGCAGGTGTCGCTGCGCGACCGCCACGATCTCGACCGCGACATGCAGATGTACTTCGGCCTCGGTGTGGTGGGTCTCGACGCCTTCATCGCGTCCTGGGAGGCGAAGCGGTTCTACGACGGGTCAAGGCCGGGGACGCTGATCCGCCACCTCTACGCCGGCCAGCAGGTGCGGGGCTGGGGCGGTCCGGGCGAGGGCACGGTCACCCTGCCCGCCGAACAGTGGTCGCCCTACTCGCCCTCGGACTTCCTCACGCCGCCGTTCCCGGGCTACGTGTCCGGGCACAGCACCGTCAGCGGCGGCAGCGGGCGCTTCCTCGAGCTGTTCACCGGCAGCGACCGCTTCGGCTACGAGGAGCCGTGGACCGTCGGGTCCCTGACCGAGCCCGGGCTGCCGTGCAGCCAGATCCAGCGCAGCGAGGGCCAGGCCCCGCCGCCCGCGGACCTCAGCTGCGAGACGACGATCACGCTGCCCACGTTCAGCGCGACGGCCGAGATGGCCGGTTTCTCGCGAGTGCTCGGCGGTTTCCACATCCAGGCCGACAACCTGGCAGGCCTGGACATGGGCCGCAGTGTCGCCGACCACGACTGGGACGTCGTCAACTCCTACTTCCGCGGCACAGCCCGCCCGTGAGCCGGGTGAGGTGACGCTCGGCCGGCCGGCCGCGTCCGTCCCGTTCCGGTCGCCGGGAGGATCTACAAGGACACCCGGCCGCCGATCCGGGTCGTGGACCTGAGCGCCGCCGGCTCCTGACCGGTCAGAGGTCGCGGCGCCCGAAGGACACCGCCGTGAGCCCGAGCACGAGGTCGACCCAGAGCGCGACCCAGCCCAGGTAGGCGCCGGTGAGCGGCGCGTCGCTCAGGAACGGCACCCCGCCCTCGGTCACCGCTGCCCACCGGCCCGCAGCAGGCCGAGCAGCCGCTCCTCGAGGCTCACCCGCCCTGGCTCGACGGGGTCCAGCGCGCTCGCCGGCTCGTCGAGCACGACCAGCTCGGGGCGCGCCACCAGCGCGACGGCCAGCCCGACGCGCTGCTGCATGCCCTTGGAGAAACCACCGGCGCGGTCGCCGGCGCGGTCGACCAGCCCCACCAGCGCCAGGCACCCGCGCTGCTCGGCGACCGGCACGTCAATCCCGGAGAGCCGGACGTGCAGGGCCAGCACCTCGGCCGCGGTCAGCCACGGCTGGTAGCGGAACAGCTCGGCAGGTAGCCGACGCGGGGCCCTGGCCCGGGGGTCGCGCGCCCGGCGCCCCAGCACCAGCACCTCCCCGGCGTCAGGCCGGACGAGCCGGGCTTGCATCGGCGGGGTCCTTCGCACTCGGAAACTGTTGGGTTGCGCGGCATCGGCCCGCCCGGGTGGATGTGCGACATCAGGCGAGCCGGTGCCCTGCTTCGACCTCACCGGCTGTGGCCCGGACCGACCAGCGCACGGTTGTCGCAGTCCGGTGGCACGGCTGCCGCGTTCCTGCCGCACGATCCGTCCTCGACGCAGGCGGGATGCACTAGCGTGCGGACGTGCAAGGTGCAGACCGTCCCTGACGCCACCGGGAAGGGGAGCCGATGGCCCGGCCGAGGCGCCAGCTCGCCGCCCGTCGTAAGGCGGCCGGCTCAAGTCAGGAGAGCTTGGCCTACGCGGTCGGCGTCGACCGCTCGACAGTCGCCCGCTGGGAATCCGGCGAGACGCCCCCGCAGCCAGAGTTGCGGCCCAGGCCGGCGCGCAGGCTCGGCGTCAGCCTGGCCGGACTCGCCGAGCTGCTTAAGCGGCGACGTAAGCGAACCGCTTGCGTCGAAGATGGCGGTCGTCACGATCGGAGTGCCGAGCGCCGAGGCGAGCTGTCAGGCGCTCCACGAGCTGCTGGCACATGGCCCGAGCGCGGCCGGCTTGGACGACTGGGAGCAGGCCATTTGGCGCTACGGGCGAGCCGCCAAGGACCGGCCGCCGTCGCTGATGCTGGCCGACCTGGTCGCCGACTTTGATTCCCTCGTGCCGGTCATGACGATCTGCCGCTCATCGGCTGCTCTGCGACGGCTGACGCGAGTCGCGGCGCAGCTTGCCGGGCTTGTTTGCCTGACGCTCATCAAGCTCGACGACCGGACGGCCTTTCGCCGCTGGGCCCGGACCGCACGCCTGGCGGCGGCCGAGGTCGACGATCCGGCGACGCAGGCATGGGTTCTGGCCCAGGAAGCGTATGGCCATTTCTACAGCCGTGACCTGCATGAGGCGATCACGGTGAGCGAGGAGGCTCAAGCGCTACTGCTGGCGTCGAGCACCCGACACGTCGGCAACGGCGCTGTGGGCGGCGCGCTGGCCGCCGCCCTTGAGGCCCGAGCGCAAGCCGCATTCGGCCGGGCGGATGCCACGCAAGCAGCGCTGCGACGTACTGAGCAGATGCTGGCCTGTCTGGAGCAGCCGACAGCGCTTACCGCCTTCGGCTACGACGAAGCGCAGCTGCGCTTCCACGAGAGCAATGCCCTGGCGCACCTCGGTGACGTCGCCGGTGCCTGGTCCGCCCAGGAACGCGCGCTCGAACTCGTCGCGGCCGACGACTACATGGACCGCAGCATGACGTTGCTCGACCGCGCCCTCTGCGTGCTACACGGCGGCGACCCGGCCACGGCAATGACGCTGGGCCGTGATTGCCTGCTGTCGCTCAGCCACGAACAGCGGCGCGGCATCATTGCTGGCCGGGCGTGGCAGGTACTGGAAAGCGTGCCGGTGACTGTCCGGCAGCACCCGGCGACCGTCGAACTGCATGAGCTGCTCATGACCACGACCGCAAGATCGAAGGACGTGCTTTCGTGACCTTTGTCGTTCGACCGGCTACCAGTGACGACCTACCAGCCCTGCTCGAACTGATGACCGAACTTGACCGATTTTATGGTGATACCGATATCGCTCCTGACGACGAGCGTGCAGCTGGAATTAGCGCCGCGCTGTTCGGTGAGTCGACGTTGTCGCGGGCGCTGGTCGCAATCGACGGCGACGAGCTGGCGGCGCTGGCGGCCTATTCGCTGCTGTGGCCGGCGGCTGGCGTTACCTCGTCGCTCTACCTGAAAGAGCTGTACGTCCGTGAGCGCTGGCGGCGGCAGGGGCTCGGGAGCCTGATGATGACCGAGCTGCGGCGTGTGGCCGAGGACTTGGGCTGTAGACGTTTAGAGTGGACAACCGACGAAGATAACGAGCCAGCGCAAGCATTCTATGCGGCGCTCGGTAACGCAGCCAACAGTGGGAAGGTTGTGTATCGGGTTGCGCTTGACCACAATGCACACTAGTGCTGAAATACATCTTGTGACTGGACTACTGTCGGGTAATGCTGTTTCCTTACGCCAGTTTGATGCGTCATGGTGTTGGCTGGGTGGATGGATGTCACGTCGGGTCAACGCGGTGAGCTGCGGGCGCTGGTGAACAGTTCGGAGGTCGCTGCGTCGGTGGCGACCCGGGCGCGGATCGTGTTGTGGTGGGCCGAAGGCAGGGCGAAGGTGGAGATCGCGGCGCTGGCCGGGGTGTCTCGTCCGACGGTGGATCTGTGGTTGTCGCGTTTCGACGTCGAGTGTGTCGCCGCACGGTCGTTCCAAGATCGACTTAGGACGGGCCGTGGCGCTGTGACGATCATGACTTCGGTGATTTGGTGATGTTCGGCGTGTCACGCAGGTAAGGCGAACGAAGCTCCGATAGGACGAGTGGTCCTCTCACAGACTCCTCGGCATCATCGGAGCTTCGTTGCTGGTTCATCCTGTCATTGCCGAGTCGTGTGCCACAGCGCTGGAGCGTCCCGCAGCGGCCGACCCACCCGACACAGATCTTCCCTTGTCCGCGCTGCGCGACGCTGACCTGCTGCAATGGTTCGCCGGGGTGTCTGACGGGCGCAACGATCAGGGCCGGACCACCCGGTCGCGGTCGTGCTCGTGTTGTGCGCTGCGGCGGTGCTCGGTGGGATGCGGTCGTTCACCGCGATCGCCGGGTGGGTCGCCGATGTGCCCGTGGCGCTGCTGGACGTGCTCTACCAGCGCGGCGGTGACCGACCCGGTGACCGACCCGGCGACCGACAGGTCGGGTCGGTCCCGTCGAAGACCACCTTGTGGCGGGTGCTGACCGGTGCCGACCCGGCCGCGGTCAACACCGCGATCGGTGCGTGGCTGTTGCAGGTCGCAACCGGGTTGCCGCTGACCGGGTGCCGCTCGTTGTGCGCCAACTGCGGATAGCTCACCACAGAGCCGTCTTGATTCTTCCGCTTCGTCTCCCGCGGAAACACGCCTACAACCCAACCGCATCGCCACAGCTCATGTCCAGCGACACACCCAAAGTCGTGTGCCTACAGATTCCTGGCACCCGGCGACCCTCGTAGCCCAGTGACCAGCCACAACGCTACCGATCAAGCCCGAGTATGCCCACGAACTGCGGAAGTCCGGCCTGACCATGCGCTGAGCGTCCGTGCTGGCTACCGATTGGTTGGCTGCGACAAGCCCGAGACGACCCGCGGTTGGGTCCTGCGCATCAAGTAATGGCTGCGGGTGTAGCTACGAGCAGTGGATCACTGCTGGTCGGCGCCGTGGGACCGGCTGGGTCTCACGGCGACTCCCGACGGAACGCATCAGGTCTGGGTGGACGAGCCGAGCAGCAGCCACAACGCCGGGCCTCTGGTGGGTCGATCTTGAGCACTGCCCCGACCCCCGGACTGTCAGGGTCACCGGCCAACCGTGCTGGTTGCAACGGGAGCGACGGTGATCTGCGGGCCCGTGACGAGCACGTCGCGGTTCGCATGCAAGGTCGTCAGGTCCACCCTTCAGCTCGATCCCGGAGCCACCGGCGGTTCATTGCCCGGTGGCTCTCGGCGTCTCCGGACCACCCCTGGGACGACCCTGGACCGCCTCGCCGAGCCGGTGCCCGGTCGTCGCGCGGCCCCGCACCAATCGTCGCCGAAGTGATGAATCGGGGGAACCCGGTGAACCATCCGGTCCTGCCGCCCCGTGTGGCAGTCGTACGGCTTCCCCACTGAAGGAGATCGTTGATGACCGTCCGACGCATGATCGGGGCGGCCGCAGCAGTCGGCCTGCTCACCACCGCCACCTTGATCGGGTCCACCTCGCTCGCCTTCGCCGACAACCACGGGAGTGGGGCCGGGAGCAAGACCGGCTGGGTCACGCTGAGCGCGTCCGGCAGCGGCGAGGAGGAGATCCCGGCTGGTAGTGGCGAGGAAGGCACCAAGGCCACCGGCAGCTTCTCGTTCAGCGAGGAGAAGGGCGAGATGAAGTACACCGTCTCCGTCACCGGGAACGGCGAGGAGCTCACCGCAGCCCACATCCACAAGGGTGAGGACGGCGCGAACGGCGACGTCGTCATCGAGCTCGACGCCGCCACTGTGAACGACGGCACGGCCGGGACGGTCGAGGTCGACCCCGCGATCATCTCCCGGATCCTGGCCAACCCGGCCGGGTACTACCTGAACAGCCACTCGGAGAGCTTCAAGCCCCCGACCGGTGTGGCGCGCGCCCAGCTGACCGATGACGCCGAGGAGCCCGACGTCATCAACACCGGCACCGGTGGCCAGGCTGCGTCCTCCGCTCCCGACGCCGCGCTGCTGGCAGCGGGTGGCGTGCTCGTGCTCGCCTCCGCCGCCGGAGCCACCATGGCGCTGCGCCGTCGGTCCGGCACCGACAACGCCTGATGCCCAGCATCAGCAGCCGCCCAGCCGCCCGGATTCGTCCGGGTGGCGGGGCGGCGGTCGCGGGCCTGTTGCTCGTACTCGGGCTGTCGGCCTGCGGCGCGGCGCCGGCGGACCCCCTCCCGGCCGGGTACGGTTCGCCGCCCGCAGCCGGGTCGCCCAGCGGGTCGGCCCCGGCACCCGCGGACGCCGAGGATGACGCGGCGCCGTCGCCGCCCACGAGCGTCGAGCTCAAGGGTGGCGAGTCGGCCCCGGTTCGGCTCTCGACAGTGACCGAAGAAGGTTTCCTCGGCGTCCCCGAGGAGGTCTCCGAGCTCGGATGGTGGGTCGGGAGCTCCCCCATGGGCAGCGCCACCGGGACCACCCTGATCGCCGGTCACGTCGACTCCAAGGTGGCCGGTCTCGGGTACTTCTCGAAGCTGTCCGAAACGGCGGTCGGCGACACCGTGAAGGTCGTGGACGGCGAGGGCAGGGCGTCCGAGTTCGTCATCAGCGAGAAGGAAGAAGTGGTCAAGGCCGAGCTCCCGAAGTCGGTGTACGACACCGAGGGCGAGCGGCGCCTGGCGTTGGTCACCTGTGGTGGTCCGTTCGACGAGGAGACGGGCAACTACCGGGACAACCTGATCGTGTGGGCGACCCCGGCATGACGGGTGTCCCCGGCACGGTGACGGCCTCGCACTGACGCGACACCAGTCCGGCAGGATGCGCCGCGTGCCGAGACTGCGTCGCATCCTCCTGCTCGTCCTCCTCCTCCTCGTCGTCGGCATTCTCGGCGGGGTGGCCGTGGTCGACCCGTTCCATCTGCGCAACGCCCGGTGGTTCACCGCGGGGTTGGGGCTCGTGGCGCTGGTCCTGGGCACCACCCTCCTGGCGACGGTGGTGGGCCGCGGGGTCTTCCGGGTCCTCGTCCTGGTCGTCGGCGGCGCGGCCGTGCTCGGCTGGGTCGCCGTCGTGTGGTTGGCGAGCGGCCTCGCCGGGCAGGCCCGGGACACCACGGTCGTGGACGGTGACGGTCGCCGACTGGTCGTGCTGGAGACCGTCGGCTTCTCGATCGACCCGCTCTACTCGGTCGTCGTGCGAGCCGGCAGTGGGCCGTTCGAGCAGGAGTCGCTGGTGTACGCGAGTGCCGCTGAGGCCCCGGCACCGTCGGAGGTGCGGTTCGTCGACGCCGACTCCGTGGAGATACGCACGGGCGGTGGTTGCGTCTACCGCTCCGAGGTGGAGATGGTCACACTGGCCGTCGACCCGCTGCACCTGCCGCAGTCCGTCGGCGGCTGCTGAACCGCGCCGACGTCGACGCCGTGCGGCGGACCGGTGTCGACCTCAGAGCTCCGGCGGCTCGGCCTCGGCGATGGCGGTCGGAGGGACGAGGCCGGCATCGCCGGGCTGGAGCACCACCATGACGAACCGGACCGGTTCGGGGCGCAGGCCGCTGTAGCGGTGCCGGGCGTGCGCCTGGAACAGCACGGTGTCGCCCGCGTCGAGTTCCTGGACGGTGCGCCCGACGCGCAGTTCCAGCCGCCCCGACAGCACCGAGATCACCTCCTGGGTGCCCATCGGGTGCGCCTCGCCGTCGAAGCCGTCGCCCGGCTGCAGCGTCCAGTCCCACAGCTCGACCACGTCGGGCGGGTCCGTCCCGATCCGGAACACCGCACTGCTGCCCGCGGCGCTGCTCCACAGCCTCGCGGCCTCGGCGTCCCGGCGTACGACGACACACGGCTCGGCGTCCCCGTCGACCAGCGACGCCACCCCGACGCGCAGCGCGGCGGCGAGCCCGACCAGCGTCCCGATGCTGGGGTTACCGCGCGCGGTCTCGATCTGGATCACTGTGCCCCGGCTGACGCCGGCAGCGGTGGCGAGGGCGTCGATGGTCATCCGGTGCCGCCGGCGCAGGGCGCGGACGTTGCGGCCGACCGCGGCGGCAACGGCGTCGGGGGACTGCATGGTGACCAGTCTGCCGTACTCGCGCGGATAGTTCGTTGTACTGTGCGGCGACGGTGACTAGTGTGCAGTGAACTGACCGTGCGCGTCCATTCTGCTGAACCGAGGTCGAGGATGTCCGTCCCCGTCGCGCTGCCCGCCGCGCTCGCCTACGGCATCGCCGACTTCGCCGGTGGCCTCGCGGCCCGCCGCACCTCCGTGCTGACGGTGACCGCCACCGTCCAGCTCATCGGGTTGCTCACCGTGGCGCCCGCCGTCCTGCTGGTGCCCGGGACGTCGTCCGCCGCGGCGCTGGGTCTCGGCGCGATGGCCGGGATCGGGGGCGCGGGCGGCCTGCTGCTCTACCTGCGGGGGCTCGCCGTCGGTCCGATGGGCGTCGTGGCGCCGCTCTCGGCCGTGGTCGGTGCCGGGCTCCCGCTGCTGACCGGGATGCTCGCCGGCGAGCGCCCCGGACCGGTGACGCTGCTCGCGCTCGTCGTCGCCCTGGCCGCGATCCTGCTGGCCGGCGCGGGCAGTACGCGAGGCTCGGGCGGGCGGTCGGGCGTGCTGCTCGGGCTCGCGGCGGGCGTCGGGTTCGGCCTGTTCTTCGTCGCGCTCGACGCCACGCCCGCGGACTCCGGCCTGTGGCCGCTCCTCGCGGGCCGTCTCACCTCGACGCTCCTGCTCGCCGCGCTCGTGCTCGCCCCCCGCGGCGGCGGGTTGACCGACCATCTCCGCGGCGTCCGCCGATCCGGCACGCTGATCGCGCTCAGCGGCGTGTTCGACACCGCGGCCAACGTCGGGTTCCTGCTGGCCACGCGCCTGGGCGACCTCGGCGTCAGCGCCGTGGTGGTGTCGCTCTACCCGGTGGTGGTGGTTCTGCTGGCCCGGCTCGTGCTCCGGGAACGTCTCACCGCCATGCAAGTCACCAGTGCGGGCCTGGCCCTGGGCGCGAGTGCCCTGCTGGCCGCCGGCGGGTGATCGACCTGCTCGGCCGGTGACGTCACGCCCGCCAGGACGGCAGCCACAGCTGCGACTCCCACATCTCGGGCGTGACGGGCAGGCCGACGAGGATCGGCCACAGCCACACGAAGTTCGCCACGACCGCACCCACCCACAGCCCGACGGCGAGCAGGCCCGTCTGGCGGCGCTCGCGGGAGGCGCCGGCCCACCCGAGCACCTCGCCCATCAGGAGGACGGTGGCGAGCACGAGGAACGGCGCCACGGGCGCCATGTAGAAGTAGTACATCTGCCGGTCGATGTTGAGCAGCCACGGCACGATGCCGGCCGCGTAGCCGACTCCGACGGCGGCGTGGCGCCAGTCGAAGCGGGTGACGACGCGCCACAGCGAGAACCCCAGGACACCCAGCGCGGGCCACCACAGCGCGGGGGTGCCGATGAGCATCACCGCCGACACGCACGACGGGCCGCCACACCCCGTGACCTGCGTGCCCGAGGCGTGGTAGTACATCATCGGGCGCAGTCCCATCGGCCACGACCAGGGCTTGGACTCCCACGGGTGCGACTCGGCCGGCGTGATCAGCGCGGAGTGGAACTCGAGGACCTTGCCGCCGTAGAACCAGAGCCCGCCGAGCGGCTGCAGCACCGGAGCGAACACCCCGCCGAGTCCACCCCCGCCGAGTCCACCCCCGCCGAGTCCACCGTCGGCGAACCGGTTGATGGCGGTCTCGCTGCCGAACCACGCCCACCACGACGCCAGGTAGGCGAGCACCGGCACGAGCGCGAGCGCCCACAGCGCCGGGGCGAGGTCGCGGACCAGCGTCGCGCGCATCGGCTTCTCGACTCCCGCGGCGCGGCGCGCCGTGAGGTCCCAGATCAGCGTGAGCGCGGCGAACGCGATGAGCCAGTAGGACCCCGACCACTTGACGGCGCACCCGAGCCCGAGCAGGACACCCGTGGCGAGCCGCCACCACCGCACGCCCAGGCGCGGTCCGTAGGGGGAGTCGCCGACCCGTCCCTCGTCGACCACCAGGGCGATCCGGGCGCGGACGTCGTCGCGGTCGGCCACGAGCGTGGTGAACGCGGCCAGCACGAACAGGGCGGCGAAGGCGTCGAGCATGCCCATCCGGGACTGCACGTGGGAGAGCCCGTCGCAGATCAGGAGCACGCCGGCGATCCCGCCGAGCAACGTCGAGCGCGTCAGCCTGCGCGCGACCCGCACGATCAGCACCACCGAGATCACCCCGGCGAGCGCGGCCGCCGCCCGCCACCCCACGCCGTTGTAGCCGAACGCCAGCTCGCCGAGCGCGATGAGCTGCTTGCCCAACGGCGGGTGGACGATCAGCTCGAAGCCGGGGTTGTCCTCGACACCGCCGTTGCGCACCATCTGCCAGGCCTGGGGCACGTAGTGCTTCTCGTCGAACACGGGGGTGCCGCCGTCGGTCGGGCTGCCCAGCCCGATGAACCGCACCACGCCCGCCACCAGCGCCAACCCGATCGTCACGAGCCAGCCGCGCAACCGGTCGCCGGGCGGGGGCGAGCCGAGCACCGCCGTCCGGGCGGCCTCTGGTCGGGTGGGGCCGGGGTGGTCTCCGACGGGGCGGCTGCCGAAGGTGGGCTCGTCCTCGCGCGCCGGACGGGACGCGACGATCCGCCGCGGGTGGTCGACGGTGCGGGTGGCCACGCGCCCGATCGTAGGCTGCATGACGTGTCCGTCGAGTCAGCAGTCGCCGCGGGTCGTCTCGTTCTCGCCGCCACACCTTTGGGCCAGGCGGGTGATGCGTCCGCGCGCCTGAGGGAGGCGCTGGAGACCGCGGACGTCATCGCCGCCGAGGACACCCGGCGGCTCCGCACGCTCGCATCGGCTCTCGGGGTGAGGATCGGCGGGAAGGTGGTCAGCCACTACGACGCCGTGGAGGTCGCACGCCTGCCGGGCCTGCTCGACGACGTGCGCGCCGGGCGCACCGTGCTCGTGGTCTCCGACGCCGGGATGCCCATGGTGTCCGACCCCGGGTTCCGGATCGTGGCCGCGGCCGCCGCCGAGGGGCTCGCGGTGACCTGCCTGCCCGGCCCGTCCGCGGTCACGACGGCATTGGTGCTCTCGGGTCTGCCGTGCGAGCGGTTCTGTTTCGACGGGTTCGCCCCCCGCCGGTCCGGCGAGCGTCGCCGCTGGCTGGAGACGCTGCGGGCGGAGTCGCGGGCGATCGTGTTCTTCGAGTCGCCGCACCGGCTGGTCGACACGCTCGCCGACGCCGTCGACGTGCTGGGGCCCGACCGCGGCGCGGCGGTCTGCCGGGAGCTGACGAAGACCTACGAGGAGGTGCTGCGCGGCCCGCTGCACGAGCTGGCCGCGTGGGCCGTCTCGGGGCCGGTCCGTGGCGAGATCACGGTCGTGCTGGCGGGTGCGGCGCCCTCGACCGCGCCGCCGGTCGAGTCGCTGGTGAGCGCCGTCCACGAGCGCATGGCCGACGGCGAACGCAGGAAGGACGCGGTGAGCGCGGTGGCCCGGGCCGCGGGAGTCCCGAAACGCGACCTCTACACGGCCTCCCTGACCGACACCTCCTGACCCGGCTCCCGCCCGGCTCACGCCCGCCATCCGCCTCGTGGACACCTGTGGCGGAGCGTGGGCGCCCGGAACGACCACATGTGTCCACATGGCGGTTCGCGGCGTGAACGGGCTGATCGAACTGGGTTGTTCATGCTGCGTTCGCCCTTCGCCACCAGGATTCCCTCGTGACCGTGGGGGCGGCCGGCGTTCGGGTCGGCGTGTGCTGAGTGGGGTGATCGCGCTCGCGTCCAGCTCGCCCGCGGCGGACAGGCTGCTCGCCGCCCGCCCGACGCCCCGGACGTACGCGCCGTTCTCCTCGCCGATGGCCGTGGCCACGTTCGCCCCGATCGTCGATCTCCTCACCCGGGCCGGGGTGGTGGCGCCGGGCACGCAGACCTTCGACATGCGTCGCTACCTCGAGCTCGCCGCCGCGAGCACCCGCTGGGACCAGCTTCCGGGCAACACCACGTTCCCGGCCCGCAAGGACCTGCTCGTCTCGACGACCGACGTCTGCCGGTCCAACTCCGCCGCGATGTACCTCGGTTTGGCCTCGTACGTGGCCAACGGTGAAGCCGTCGTCGCCGACCCGGCCGGCGTGGCCGCGGTGACACCGGCGGTGCAACCGCTGTTCCGCGACCAGGGCTACTCGCCGCCGTCGACGGAGGTGCTGTTCGAGGACTACCAGTCCGCCGGGATGGGCCGGGTGCCGATGGCACTGGTCTACGAGGCGCAGTACCTTGCCGAGGAGCTCTCGCCCGACCCGACGCTGCCCGCCGGCGCGCGGCTCCTCTACCCCAGCCCGACGGTGTTCTCACGCCACACCCTGGTGCCGCTCGAGCCCGTGGGCGACCGGGTCGGCGAGCTGCTCACCACGAACCCCGAGCTGATCGCGCTCACCGCGCAGTACGGCTTCCGGCCCACCGACCCGCGCCCGTTCACCGAGGCGATCACCGCTCGCGGGCTGCCGGCGCCGCCGACCCTGGTCGATGTCGTGGAACCGCCGAGCTACGACATCCTGGAGGGCATGCTGGCCGGCCTGGGGTGCGCACCGTGAGGCGACCCGCTGCCGCGTCGGCCGCCGTCGCCCTGATCGCCGCCGTGGCGTTGCTGGCGGGCTGCGCGGGCAGCCCCGAGACGACGGACGGGCCGACCGAGCCGGAGCCCGGCCTGCTGCGGGTGCTCGCCGGGAGCGAGCTCGCCGACCTCGCCCCGATCCTGGACGAGGCCGCGCAGGCCACCGGCGTGCGCGTCGAGTTCGACTTCACCGGCACCCTCGACGGCGCCGAGACGGTCGCCTCGGGTCGCGCCGACACGACCCACGACGCGACGTGGTTCTCCTCGAACCGGTACCTGGCACTGCAGCCGGGCGCCCCGGCGCAGATGGGCACGGCCACCGAGATCGTCTCCTCGCCGGTGGTGCTGGGGCTGCGCCGGTCGGTCGCCGACGCACTGGGCTGGATCGGCCGGCCGGTCACCTGGTCGGAGATCGCCGCGGCCGCCGGGGCCCGGCAGTTCAGCTACGGCATGACCGACCCGTCCGCGTCCAACACCGGGTTCTCGACGGTGGTCGCCGTGGCCACCGCCCTCGTCGGTTCGGGGGCGGCGCTGACCGTCGAGCAGGCCGCGTCCACGGCGCCCGCGCTCAAGGACTTCTTCGCAGCGCAGACCCTGGCGGCGGGCTCGTCGGGCTTCCTGCAGGACGCCCACGTCCGGCGTGCCACCCGCGCCGACCCGGGTCCACCGGTCGACGGATTGATCAACTACGAGTCCGTGCTGCTCGGTCTGAACGCCGCGGGCACCCTGCCCGAGCCGCTGGAGCTGATCTACCCGGCCGATGGTGTGATCACCGCCGAGTACCCGTTCACGGTACTGGCCCCGGCCTCGCAGCAGGCCTGGGACGACCACCGGAAGCTGACCGGGTACCTGCGCACGCCCGCCGTCCAGCAGGCCCTGATGGACCGCACGTTCCGGCGCCCGGCCGTGCCCGGCGTCCCGCTCGCGCCCGTCCTCGGCACGGCCACGCTCGTCGAGCTTCCGTTCCCGGCGCAGGCCGAGGTCGTCGACACGCTGCTGACCAGCTACTTCGACAAGATCCGTCGCCCGTCGCGCACGATCTACGTGCTGGACACGTCGGGCTCGATGGGCCAGGACGACCGGATCGGAGACCTGCGCCGCTCCGTGGCCGGCATCGCGGGCGCCGATCCGTCGCTCACGGGGCAGTACCGCCGGTTCCGTGGCCGCGAGGAGGTGACGCCGCTGCCGTTCTCCACCAACCCGGGGACCCCGCAGACCTTCGTCGTGGACGAGAACGACCCCGGGCCCACCCGGGCGCAGATCGCCGACGCCGGCAACGCCCTGCAGGCCGACGGCGGCACCGCGATCTACGACAGCCTGCGTCGCGCCTACGACATCGCCGGCGAGCAGATCGCCACCGACCCGGACCGCTTCACCTCGATCGTCCTGATGACCGACGGCGAGAACACCGAGGGCTCCGACGTCGGGGCGTTCCGCGACTACGCCGGATCCCGCCCGGAGGACCTGCGCACGGTCCCGGTCTTCACGGTGCTGTTCGGCGAGAGCGACAATGAGCAGATGACGGAGGTGGCCACGCTCACCGGCGGCAGGACGTTCGACGCCGGGACCGCACCGCTGGCGGAGGTCTTCAAGGAGATCCGCGGATATGTCTAGCCGGGGGTACGCCGTCCGGCACTACCTCGGTTCCCGCAAGAACATCTTCGGGATGGTCGGGGCGCTGGTGGGCGTCTCGCTGTCGTTCGCGGACGTAGGTGTGTGGCCCGCGGTGGCGGTCGGGCTCTACGGGGTGGGAGCGCTCATCGGTCCCAGCGATCCGGTGCCGGGGGAGGAACGGCTCACCGAGGTGCTGCTGCGCGAGGCCGGCGAGCTGGTCGACCGTGTGAAGCCGCGCGGGGAGGAACTGCCCCACGGCTCGTTCCCGGCCATCCGGCGCATCCTCGAGGTGCTGCGCCCGGTGCTCGACCGCCTCGACCAGGTGGCCGATGAGCCCACCGATCGCGCGGCGGCACCGGAACGGCTCGCCATCGCCGCGGAGATCATCCGCATCGACCTGCCGATGTGCCTGGACACCTATCTGGGCCGGGCCCCGTCGGCGTCACCGCAGCGGGCGGCAGCGGAGCTGGTGGCGCAGCTCGACCTGATCGCCGGTTCCGTCGACCGGTTGGCGGCCTCGGTGCCCGACGTGGACGTCCAGCGCGCGGAGGACCTCACCCGGGACCTGCGCCGCCGCCACGGCGACCCACCCTGAGCGCGGCCGGCGGGTGCCCGAACGGTGACCGCCCGGCTACGCTCGACGTCATGAAGGTACTCCTGCTCGACGCGCCGCAGGCGATGCTCGACGAGCGTCGCGCGCTCGGCATCGACGGACGCGACGAGATGTGGAACGGGGTGTTGCACGTGGTCCCACCGCCGAGTGGTGCGCACCAGGGCCTGAGCAGCGAGTTCTTCATCGTGGTCGGCCCGCTGGCCAAGCGCTGTGGCGTCGTGCCGCGGATGGAGACCGGGCTTTACCGCACCGCTGAGGACTACCGGGTTCCCGACCAGCTGTACTGCCGCCCGGAGCATCTGTCCGAGCGAGGAGCCGAGGGCGCCGACACGGTGGTGGAGGTCCGGTCGGTCGGTGACGAGACCTACCGCAAGCTGGAGTTCTACGCCGCCGTAGGGGTCCGCGAGGTGATCGTGCTGCATCCGCAGGACCGGACGGTCGAGCTGTTCCGGGCGGTGGCGGGCGAGCTGCGTCCGGTGAGCCGCGACGGCGAGGGCGCCCTCGGGTCCGACGTCCCCGGCATCCGGTTGCGTACCGTCGACGGCAGGCTCCGGGTCTCCTGGGCCGACGGCTCCGCCGACCTGTGACGGCCTGCGCGCCGTGATCACCGTCGGCGCGGAACCCGGCCGGATCCGGCCGCGAACGCGCCACGCCGGTGATCTTGCGATGCCGCCGACGGAGGCCGGGGGTCGTCCGCACCGCCGGGTAGCACCGGCTGCGTCCTCCCCGCCGGACCGCGCCGAACCCGGTGGCGACCGGGGCATACGCTGGTCACATGAGTTCCCGCGTGCTGACCGCCGTGGCGTGGCCCTACGCCAACGGCCCGCGGCACATCGGCCACGTCTCCGGTTTCGGTGTGCCCTCCGACGTCTTCTCCCGCTACCGGAGGATGGTCGGCGACCAGGTCCTGATGGTCTCGGGCACCGACGAGCACGGCACCCCGATCCTCGTGCAGGCCGACGCCGAGGGGCTCACGCCCCGCCAGACCGCGGACAAGTACAACCGCGTGATCCTCGACGACCTGCAGGGTCTGGGGCTGTCCTACGACCTGTTCACCCGGACCACGACCTCGAACCACTACGCCGTGGTGCAGGACCTGTTCCTCGCGCTGCACCGCAACGGCTACATCGTGGCGCGGACGGCGATGGGCGCGATCAGCCCGTCCACCGGGCGGACGCTGCCCGACCGCTACGTCGAGGGCACCTGCCCCATCTGCGGCTACGCGCACGCGCGCGGCGACCAGTGTGACAACTGCGGCAACCAGCTCGATCCCGCCGATCTGATCAACCCGAGGTCGAAGATCAACGGGGAGACGCCGAAGTTCGTCGAGACCGAGCACCTGTACCTGGACCTGCCCGCGTTCGCCGAGTCGCTGGGCTCGTGGCTGTCGACACGCACCGACTGGCGCACGAACGTCCTGAAGTTCTCGGTCAACCTGGCGAACGACCTCAAGCCGCGACCGATCACCCGGGACCTGGACTGGGGCGTCCCGATCCCGCTCGACGGGTGGCGCGACCAGCCGATGAAGCGGCTCTACGTCTGGTTCGACGCCGTGATCGGCTACCTGTCGGCGTCGATCGAGTGGGCGCGCCGCGGGCCCGATCCCGACGCCTGGAAGCAGTGGTGGACCGACCCCGACGCCCAGGCCTACTACTTCATGGGCAAGGACAACATCGTCTTCCACTCGGTCATCTGGCCGGCACTGCTGCTGGGGCAGAACGGGGCCGGCGACAAGGGCGTAACCCCCGGCTCGTTCGGCACGCTGAACCTGCCGGACGAGATCGTCTCCTCGGAGTTCCTCACGATGAGCGGGTCGAAGTTCTCCACGAGCCGCGGCACCGTCATCTACGTCACCGACTTCCTCGAGGAGTTCGGCCCCGACGCGCTGCGCTACTTCATCTCCGTCGCCGGCCCGGAGAACCAGGACACCGACTTCACGTGGGACGAGTTCGTGCGCCGCACCAACTTCGAGCTGGCCAACGAGTGGGGCAACCTGGTCAACCGCTCGATCTCGATGGTCCACAAGAACGTCGGGGCGATCCCGAAGCCGATCTCGCCCGCCGACGCCGACCACGACCTGCTGGCCGTCTCCCGAGCCGGTTTCGACACGGTCGGCGCGCTGCTCGCCCGCAACCGGTTCAAGCAGGCGGCGGGTGAGGCGATGCGGGTGGTCACCGCGGCCAACCGCTACCTCAGCGACCAGGAGCCCTGGAAGCGCAAGGACGACCCCGAGCGCCGCGACACGATCCTGCACACCGCGCTGCAGGTCGTGCAGGACGCCAACACGCTGCTCACGCCGTTCCTGCCGCACTCCGCGCAGCAGGTGCACGAGGCGCTGGGTGGCTCCGGGGTGTGGGCGGCGCAGCCGGAGGTACGGGAGGTCGCCGAGCTCGGCGACGGGCCCGGGTACCCGGTGCTCACCGGCGACTACGACGGCGAGCAGGCCACCTGGGCGTCCACCCCGATCGAGGTGGGCCGGCCGCTGGCCAAGCCGTCGCCGATCTTCAGGAAGCTCGACGCCGAGCTCGGCGAGACCGGCCCGGACTGGGCGCCGATCGCGCGGTGACGGCGCCTCGGCGGACGGACGTGAGCAGGTGAGCGGGGCCGTACGGCGGGAGCGGCCGGAGCCCCCGGCGCCGCTGGGTGCGCCCACCGTGGACGCGCACACCCATCTCGACGCCTGTGGCTGCGTCGACGGGGCCGACGTCATCGCCGTGATGGACCGCGCGGCGGCGGTGGGCGTGACGCGGGCCGTCACGATCGCGGACGACCTCGACTCGGCCCGCTGGGTGGTCCGGGCCGCTCACTGGGACGAACGGGTCGCCGCCGCCGTCGCGCTGCACCCCACGCGTACGGCCGCGGTCACCGACGGCGAGTTCGCCGAGATCGAGCGGCTCGCGGGCGACCCGCGCGTCGTCGCGGTGGGGGAGACCGGGCTGGACTACCACTGGGACCATTCCCCGCCGCCCGCGCAGCAGGCGTCCTTCCGGTGGCACATCGACCTCGCCAAGCGGCTCGGCAAACCGTTGATGATCCACGACCGCGACGCCCACGAGGACGTGCTGGCGATCCTGCGGGACGAAGGCGCGCCGGGGTCGGTGGTGTTCCACTGCTTCTCCGGCGACGCGGCGATGGCGCGCGAGTGCTCCGACGCCGGCTACCTCCTGTCGTTCGCGGGCCCCGTCACCTTCAAGAGCTCCCACGCACTGCGGGAGGCCGCCGTCGTCGTGCCGGAGGGGCAACTGCTCGTGGAGACCGACGCGCCGTTCCTCACCCCGCACCCGTACCGCGGTCGGGCCAACGAGCCGTACTGCCTGCCGTGGACGGTCCGTGTCCTGGCGGCGCTGCGCGGGGTCAGCGACGAGCGGTTGGCGGCGAGCGCCGGGCGTAACGCAGAGCGGGTCTTCCGCCTCGCCGAACTGCCCCCGATCACCCTGACGATCGGGCCGGGCGCGGACGGGTCACGTTCGGCGTAGCGGGAGCGCCATTCGGCGCGCACCCGTGGGTGCACACGCCCCTGAGCGCTCGGGACGCCTTACCGTGCCGTGATCGCTTAAGCCGGGGTGGGGAACGCTCCCCAGCACAGCGGTCACGGTGGTCCGGGCGTTCTCCTGATCGTTGCCCCTGGCCACCGTGACCGGTGAATCCTCCCCTGCCCGGTCCAACAAGGTCTGGATGCCAGTGGTCGACGTCTCTGCGCGTGCGCGACGCCGTGCCGCACGCGCTCGTGTGGGACTCATCGCCGGCGCCGCGCCCGCGGTCGATTCCGATCCTTACGCCGCCTGGTACGGCGGCGGCGACCCCGAGTTCTTCCCCGCGCCGTCGGCGTCGCCCTCGATCGAGTCGCACACGCCCGCCGAGGCCACTGTGGCC